>OCRG01000001.1_pt1 | contig 47223 bp, 41 predicted proteins | sample 1535071 | NCBI WGS metagenome assembly OCRG01 (sample SAMEA3275605, study PRJEB22092) | marine metagenome | biome: ENVO:00000447; feature: ENVO:00002042; material: seawater | collected 2014-06-22T16:30:00+00 | depth 0 m
TTGCGCCCTTTCCTCAATTTGAAACATCATTAAATCGTTTCGGACCTACTCATGCGTTCAATTAGACCTGTAATAGCCGGCAATGGTTTGGCAATCTTATTAACCGTTGTCTTTCTTCTGCCCACAACAGCCGTTGTTGCCTTTGTTGCGACTGGGCCGATTGATGACTTTTTTGCGAATATTGGTATTTGGCTGCATCGCACGAACGAATGGTCGTTTCCAGAATTTGACACCATTGAACGTTTTTCAAAAATCGGTTTCGCAATCCGCGCAATCTTTATCGCGGTTGGTATTTCGTTTCTATACTTCTGGATTTCAAACTGGTTAAACATGGGGCTTGCGCGTGTATCATCGCAGGGCTCCCTTGGTCGTCAGTCTACAATAATTGAGGCGATTCAGCCTTGGATTTTTGTTGGTCCTGCCCTTGTTTTATTACTTCTATTCCTGTTAATCCCCGCCTTTTCAACGCTTAGTATTTCCTTCCAAGAGGCGGATGGAACACCAACTGTTCGCAACTATGCGTTCCTCTGGGATGAATCCGCATTGGGTTATCTGCAGTTCCGCTTGGCGATGCGAAACAGTTTGATGTGGCTGATCCTTGTGCCGACATGCTGTATTTCTTTAGGTTTGTTGATCGCGGTATTAGCGGACTCAGTGCGCTGGGGTATTGTTGCTAAAACGCTGATATTTATACCTTTGGCAATTTCATTCGTTGGGGCCGCGGTAATTTGGCGAAATATCTTTGCCGGGGGCGGGATTGAGGCGCAACAAACCATCAACGGTGTCACGCCCTCCTATCAAATCGGTTTGTTAAAAGCCCTGCTTGGCCACACCGCAGAATACAACGAACCGCTTTACAATCTGAAATTTTGGGGCAACTTCTTTCTTATGTGGATTTTGGTTTGGGTCCAAACTGGATTTGCCATGGTCATTTTTTCAGCTGCGCTTCGCGGTGTCCCACAAGACACCATTGAAGCCGCGACAATCGATGGTGCCAATCCTTTCCAACTGTTCTTCCGTGTGAAACTGCCACAGATTTATTCAACCGTTTTGGTTGTTTGGACAACGCTTGTCATTTTGGTGCTAAAGGTATTCGACATTCCCTATGCCCTGTCCGCGAATGACGATGACAAACTGTTGCTGGCGACAATGATGGAAAATGCGCGTAACAACTGGTCCATTGGTGGTGATAATGTTGATAATCTGTTTGCATCAATTGCCGTAATGCTGATGCTGACGGTTGTTCCAAACATGATTTTCAATGCGTGGCGCATCCGCCGCGAACAAAAAGAACTTGGTCATTAAGGGGTAGGCGAGATGGTTGCACGATCACTTAGACACGTTGTGCTGGCGCTAATTGTATTCATCTGGGTTGTCCCATTTGTTGCGCTAGTTACTACATCGCTTCGCTCGGAAACCGCGTCGAAGACATCAGGTTTCTGGACGGCCTTTACGCCAACCGAATTGGGTCAGCGCTTTAGCACGCACGAAAATGGTGAGGCTGAAAAACTGACTGTGATGACGGGAAATATTTTTGAACGCCTGAACAAAGATGACCCAAGTTTTCCTGTAACGGGCGAAGTAAATTCTATCTTGTTTAAGGGGCGTGTGCCTGACCCCGAGAACCCAGACAAAACCATGCTGATCCGCAAACTGGTTCCCGCTGGTGAGGTTATGGATGTGCGCGGCGGGGATTTTGTGTTTCAGGAAAATGGCGATTTTACCTGGACCTTCGCCGAGGAAACCGCACCAAAGCCCAAAAAACTGGATGCGTTCATCGATCAGGATCCGGTGTTCGGTTCGGATGCCTATGTCGAAGTTTTGTTTGACAATAAAAACGTTCCAAACGCGCTAATCTCATCCTTTATCGTTACAATTCCGGCCACGATCATACCAATCACAATCGCCGCCTTTGCGGCGTATGCCTTTGCATGGATGTCATTCCCAGGGCGCGATTGGTTATTTGTTATTGTAGTTTCTTTGATGGTTGTCCCCACACAGCTTGCATTTCTTCCTGTGTTACAAGGGTTCAGCGGCATTGCATCATGGGCAACACAATTGAACCAATGGCTGACGGATTGCGAGGTAAATGACACCTGTCAGGTCGCCTCAAAATCCTTTGCGGGCCTCTGGATTACGCATACTGCCTTTGGCTTACCGTTGGCGATCTATCTGCTGCGCAACTACATCGTGGGACTGCCCAAGGAACTCTTGCAAAGTGCGCGAATTGATGGGGCCAACCATCTGCAAATTTTTACGAAATTGATTGTGCCGCTGTCTGTCCCCGCGCTGGCATCATTCAGTATTTTCCAATTTTTGTGGGTTTGGAACGATTTGATTGTGGCGCTTTATATTGGTCCAAACAATGCCGAGGATTTGGTATTTCCAATCCGCCTGCAAAAACAGTTGGGAACATTCAAAGATCAGCTGCACTTGCTGAACGCATCAGCCGTCATTTCCATGATCGTTCCTGTCATCGTCTTTTTATCAATGCAACGCTATTTCATTCGCGGCCTCTTGGCCGGATCCGTGAAGGGTGGATAAATAATGTCAGACCTAAAATGGTGGGAAACCGCCGTCATTTATCAAATTTATCCTCGCTCATATCAGGATTCGAATGGGGATGGGATTGGTGATCTAAAGGGGATCACATCTCGGTTGGAATATATTGCGGGATTAGGAGTTGATGCGATTTGGATCAGCCCGTTTTTCATGTCTCCTCAGCGGGACTTTGGGTATGATATTTCAAACTATTGCGACATAAATCCTGAATATGGCACTCTTGCTGATTTTGATGAAATGATTGCAAAAATTCATGACCTAGGCATGAAATTGATGATCGACATCGTTCCAGCACACTGTTCGGATTTGCACCCATGGTTTGAAGAAAGCCGTCAATCACGCGATAATCCAAAAGCAGATTGGTTTCATTGGGTCGACCCAAATCCTGACGGCACAGTTCCGAACAATTGGCTATCATTCTTTGGTGGCCAAGCATGGAGTTGGGAGCCCCGTCGTCAGCAATACTATCTGCACAACTTTTTATCAGAACAGCCCAATTTGAACCACGCCAATCCAGAGGTACGCGATGCGTTGAACGAGGTTGCACGGTTTTGGTTTGATCGCGGTGTCGATGGCTTCCGTCTGGATGCGGTTCATACAATCAATGGCGATCAAGCACCTTATTTGGATAATACTGCAAATCCAGATTTTGTTCCCGGTGACCTACCACAACAACAACAACCATTTTTCCGCCAATTGCACGATGTTGCGCAGCTAAATCAGCCCGCAATTCAAACATTCAGCGAAAATTATCGAAAAATCGCTGATGAATACGATGGCGATCGGTTTTTGATGGGTGAAGTGGACGGCGACAAGGGCCGCGCCATGGCGGTCAGCAAAACTTTTACCGATACTGGGCGGCTGCACGCGACCTATAACTTTGATCTATTGGCATGGGGTGGGTTGAATGTCGATGGCCTGCGTGATGCGATTAACAATGCGGTTGATGTGTTCAATGGCTCTGGGCGTCTATGTTTTGCCTTTTCAAACCATGACGTTCCACGCTCGGCAACACGTCAACTTGCTGCACTGGGTCTTGGTCCTGACCAAAGCGATGCAATGCAACTGCTGCTGCTTAAACTGGAAACCTGTTTGATCGGTTCAAGTTGTGTTTATCAGGGCGAGGAACTTGGCCTTGAGGACGTTACAGATATTCCTGTAGAGCAAATGCAAGACCCCTGGGGCGTAAAATTTGCACCGGCGTTTTTGGGACGCGACACGTGCCGCACGCCGATGGTTTGGGAAAAATCCAATCAACACGGTGGGTTTTCAACGGCGGATTCAACATGGCTGCCAGTATCCAGCCAACATTTGAAGCGCGCGGGATTGGACATGGCCCAAACAGATGGATCCATCTATCAACAATTTGCGCAATTCTTGGCGTGGCGCAAAAATCAGCCGGCTATCATGAATGCCAATACGATGAGCACCGTAAGCGGTGATGCACATAGATTGGTATTCGATCGTATCAGCGACGCGCAAACTCTGCGCTGCACCTTTGATTTTGACACACTAACTGCATCCTTTGAGGAGATTTAATTTGGCACAGGTAGAACTTAGAAATGTTGAGAAGACATTCGGCAAAACCCGCGTCATCCGCGACGTTGACCTGTCTATCGACAAGGGTGAGTTTGTTGTTTTTGTGGGACCATCTGGATGCGGTAAATCAACCTTACTGCGCCTGATCGCGGGATTAGAAAGCCTGACAAGCGGTGAAATCATCATTGCAGATCGCCCTGTTATGGATCTGCCACCATCTGAGCGCGGCATTGCGATGGTTTTCCAATCCTACGCGCTTTACCCACACATGAGTGTTTTTCACAACATGGCCTTTTCGCTAAGCTTGCAAGGCATTGCCAAGGCAGAAATTCAAGAGCGTGTAGAGGCCGCTGCAAAAATTTTGCAAATGGAACATCTGCTGGATCGCCGTCCTGCTGCGCTTTCCGGTGGTCAGCGTCAGCGTGTTGCAATCGGGCGTGCGATTGTGCGCAATCCAGATGTATTTTTATTCGATGAACCGCTTTCAAACCTTGACGCCGCGCTGCGCCATGACACGCGCGTTGAAATTGCAAAATTGCACAAACAACTGGGTGCAACCACGATCTATGTGACCCATGACCAAGTCGAGGCTATGACGCTTGCAGATAAAATTGTGGTTCTAAAAGACGGTGAAATCATGCAGGTTGGTTCGCCGATGGATTTGTTTAATTTCCCAGATAATGAATTTGTGGCGGGCTTCCTTGGATCTCCCAAAATGAATTTCTTTGATGGTGAATTAACAGATGCGTCGACATCTAAATTCAATGGATCAGGAATGCAGATAAGTGGTCTGCGTCTTGTCGCGACAGAAAAATCAAACGGAGCTGCGGTTCGCATGGGTGTGCGACCACAACATTTGGTTTTGGATCCCAACGGTCAGCTGAAGGGTACCGTGACACTTGTCGAACGATTAGGTACAGAAACCGTCGTGGAATTGCGCACCCAAGACGGAACGCCGTTCCGTTTTGCGGGACAAGATGTGCCCGAAATAGAAGTTGGCCAGGACCTCAGCTTTGGCTTTGATCCATCGCTGGCTCATCTATTTTAATTAGATCACCTTCATCCATTTCATCCTGATTTGCTCCCATCAAAAGTGGGAGCATTTCAATCCCTGTACTTGTCTGCATTTCATTTTGCGGCGCTTCCTTCCAGCTTAGCGTGTCCAGCACATCACACGATGAACAGACAGGCACCCAGTCAGAATGGATGGTGTTACACTTGTCACAAACCCACTGAGGTCCACGCGGAGCTGACAACGCTTTGGTCAGCCAGCCGCGCACAACCTCGTCCGAGCTGCCTTCACCACGCTCAATCGCGGCCATGATTGTTAGGGCACGTGCATCGGGTTCGTTCTCCACGATATCCCCCAATGCGCGCCGCGCCTCTGGGAAATCTTCGGCTGCAAGGTTCAGTTCAGCCATCATCAAACGTGTCTCAATGTGATCTGGGTTCAACTTTGAAAGCTGCGCAAAACGCTTAAGGCGCTCTTGCGGCGTTTCATTTGGTGCAATTTCTGAAAAGGCCGCTGCCAAATCAGGATGTGGCTGACTTTCCCAGGCCTTTTTAATGACGCGAACTGCCAATTTTGGCTTGCCCTGCGCGATATATTCACGCGCCGCCATCGCTGCTGCGGGCACCAAATCTGGTGACAGACGGTTCGCTTCAATCGCCGCTTCTCGTTTCTCGATTGAATTTTCCTCGTCGATGACATCCGCGGCTTGAGACAATGCCAAAACAGCCTCTCGGCGTTTATGAACATCACGTGGTATTTTCCCCTGCTTAAGTTTCACACCAAGGGTTTTGCGCGCGCCCTGCCAGTCGTGCGATTTAGCCTGAAGCTGTAGCAAAACATCCTGCACCTCTTCGTGCTTGGGCTTTAATTCAAAGGCTTTTTGCGCCAGTTTAAGCGCAACATCTGTGTCGCCCGTCGCAAGGCGTTGTTTCATGATCCCGCGGACACCCACAAATCGGGTTTGGGGATCCTTAATCAATTCTTTGTAAATCTGTTCGGAGCGTGTCGTATTGCCCGACATTTCCGCAGCCTGCGCCGCAAGCAAATTGGTCAAGGTTGGCTGCTGCAGGTACCGCTCTGCCTGACCTGCCTTGGTCATCGCAGCATCCGCATCACCCGACGCAAGGGCCATCATTCCTTCGGACAACGCGCGATACCCACGCCGTTCACGGGATCGATTAAAATAGCGCGAAATGGCCGTGTCATCACCGTTGATAAAACGCAACGTTGCGACAAGTAGCGACAACAACTTCAACACAACCCAAATCAACACAACCAAAAGCGTTAAAACAATGACCGCTTCTATTGCACTAAGGGTGTATTCAACCCCGCCCAAAGTGATCATCAAATCACCAATGATCGTATTGTCACCGTCCATCAAATATGTAGCGCCAAATGCAATAGCCACCACAATCATGAGGAATAACACAATTTTAAACAGTGATGTCAGCATGACTTAGTTTCCTATTTCTTGGCTTAAAATGTCTAATTTTTCCAGCGCGTCTTGACGTGCGCGCGCTTGATCGATCCAAGGTTGCATCTGATGGCGTGCTGCATCTGGCAATGCATCCAGTTCATTCAACGCGCCATTCAAATCGTTCTCACGCAACGCTTGTTCTGCGCGCGACAAAACCGCATCCGCATCATCACCCGTTTTTGGTGTTACTGATCTGGCCTGAAATTGTTTGCGCAGGTAGTTGCCAATTCCCGAGAAGCCTTCGCTTTCGTTAAGTTCATCACGCGCAGCGTTTAGAGCCGATCGTGCAGCTTCTGCAAAACTATCCCGCAATTCTTGATAGGTTTGAACCCCCTCTTCTGCAAATGAACGCAACTGGTTTGGAAGCGCCTGTCCAACCTGTTCATCAAATTCCTTGATTGCGGTGTCAAATGGGCCGCCCGCTTCAATCGCAGCACGGATTTGCGCCACAATACCACGTGCAACTGTATCTTTTGCACGCTGGGTCACCTCATTTGCGGTTTGTGCAGTTTCCGACATGAATTTTTGCAGGCTTTCACGCTGTGCCTCTAGTGTTTCTTTCAGGCGTTTCACCTCGTCCTGATACTGTGTGACCAATTCATCGGGGATAGCAGATTCAATTGTACTTTTTTCTAGTGCGGCAAGACGCTTATCAAAGTTTTCAAGCTGTGATGCGATTCCTAAAAATTGCTGATCATAGCCAGCGGTCAGTGCATCAAGATCAGATTGGAACACATCACCTACTGCAAGCTGATCAGCGTCTGTTACACGCCCTTCTAACGCGTTTAAACGCGTATCTATGCCTGTGATTTGACCAGTCGCTTCATCACGAAACTGTGCCACATCAGGATGCACAGGCCAGATCGGGTTAGAGGGTTGGGACAAAATTGCAGCACCAAATCCAAGACCAGCACAAATAAATCCAGCAACGAGTAATGGCACAACGCCAGTTGATTTCCGTTTAGTATCGCCGGCCTCTGAAACATCAGTGACAGCATCCTCTGATGGTTCATCGCTAACAACTTCCTGCGCGTCTTCTACAACAACCGCATCCTCGATGTTGTGGGTTTGATCATCAATCGGCTCAACAGCTTTTTCATCTTTTTCATCTGTCATTCCAATACTCCAACAACAATAAAGCTTTCTGTCTCAAACCACATAACTTCGCCATGCATTCACCACGCAATTCAACATTGCTGCCCCATTCGGTTTTTGCGCAATGTCCAACTTCAATACGTTATTGGCATCAAAAATCTCTGCGACAGCTTGGCTCATGGCAACAACATGCCAATGTTCCCGATTTGTGGACAGCGTCTTTAATATCTTTGCACTTTTCGGCGAAAATAGGGGAAGTATCATCGGCTTTCCCCCTTGTAACAATTGGATCAATGCATCTGAAGGCGCACAAACGTTTTGTTCATACCCAACCGCTTCATGCGTTTCGATCCCATATTCCGAAAGTCGCGTGGCCAAATTACCGATGCTGACACGCCCGCGGATATGCAACAATGGTCCGTCAGGCATCATTGATTCTATTAGTGCGATCAACGCCTCGACATCAGATCCGCCATCGTAGACCGGATCACAATATGAACGCGCAAGCTCTGTCGTGACCTTTCCCACGCCAAAACCAAGGCGAGTGGGCAAATTCCATCGCTTGGCTGCGCGAACACCATTTGACGAAGTAAAAACAAACCCGCTATACCGCGTTAAATCACCTTGATAGGGTATGAAATCTATTACTTGTAGGGCTTCGCAATATACATTTGCACTTGGAATTTCTTGTGCAAGCTGACCTAAAAATTTCGTCAGCCCCGGTTCGGGACGTGTCAGAATAATTTTAGGTTCGTGATCTTGGTGCATTGCATAAGGTTAAGTAAGTTACATGGTAATGATAACTGCCAATCAAACTAGACACAACGGATAGAACATGGCTGATGGTAAGTTATTGGTTTTAGGGCTAGAAAGCAGTTGCGACGATACCGCAGCAGCCGTTTTAAGAGTGTCAACTGAAACAGATACCGAGATTCTTTCCTCCGTTGTTTCTGGTCAGACGGATCTACACAAAGACTTTGGCGGTGTGGTTCCAGAAATCGCGGCAAGGGCACATGCAGAAATGCTTGATCTGTGTGTAGAGCAAGCGCTTGATCAGGCATGCGTGAACCTAGAAGATGTCGATTTAATTGGGGTCACGTCAGGTCCTGGTTTGATCGGTGGCGTGTTGTCGGGTGTCATGTCAGCCAAGGCAATTGCGATGGGCGCACAAAAACCCTTGGTTGGCGTTAACCACTTAGCAGGTCATGCTCTGACGCCCAGAATGACAGATGCAATTGAATATCCATATTTGATGTTGGTGATCTCTGGCGGGCACTGCCAATTTTTGATCGTGAAAGGGACAAATCAGTTTGTAAGGCTAGGTGGCACCATTGATGATGCTCCGGGCGAGGCATTCGATAAAACAGCCAGATTGCTGGGCCTACCACAGCCAGGGGGACCCTCAATTGATGCCACAGCACGTGATGGTGACCCAACCAAATTCACGCTTCCACGTCCACTGTTGGATCGTGAGGGATGCGACATGTCATTTTCAGGTTTAAAAACCGCCGTTTTGCGTGTTCGTGATGAAATCGTTCGTGAAAAGGGTGGTCTTCATCAATCAGACGTCAACGATATTGCATCTAGTTTTCAAAGAGCGATATCGGATGTACTGGTCGAAAAAACGCGCCGCGCAATTGTGGAATATTTGAAACTAGTTCCGCAGACACCAATCTTTGCAGTTGCTGGCGGAGTTGCAGCCAATTCTGAGATCCGCGCCAAACTGCAAGATTTATGTGCGGATCATTCGATTGCATTTAATGCACCGCCGTTAAGATATTGCACGGATAATGCGGCCATGATCGCCTATGCCGCCGCAGAAATTTACATGAATGATTTGGTCGATCCAACGCATTTGGTGGCGCGTCCGCGATGGCCGCTGGATCAATCAAAGCGGCCATTGATCGGGCATGGTAAAAAGGGTGCGAAAGCATGAAGATTTCTGTTCTAGGCAGTGGTGCATTTGGAACCGCTTTAGCGATATCGCTATCGACAGGCGAAAACTCAATAACATTGTGGGGCAGAAACCCGAAGCAAGTTACCGCGTTTTCACAGGACCGAGAAAACAAAGACCGTTTGCCGAACTGTCCATTTCCAACGTCATTATGCGTCACGTCTGATTTGGAGTTAGCTTGTGATGCAGATGCAATTTTAATCGCGGTTCCAACACAAAGTCTGCGCAAGTTTGTAGAAGAAAATCATAAATATTTGCAAAGAAAAACCCTTATCGCATGTTGCAAGGGATTTGACATGGAAACCGGAAAAGGGCCGGTGGACATGCTGAAAAACGCGTCAGATCAGGCAGCAATTCTGACCGGCCCAAGCTTTGCGAATGATATCGCAAGAGGACTGCCCACGGCACTAACTTTGGCCTGCGAACAGGCAGAATTAGGCATCGCACTGCAAAATCAGCTAACGTCAAAGAATATTCGCCTGTACCGGACACATGACGTTATTGGTGCGGAATTGGGTGGTGGATTGAAAAACGTGATTGCCATTGGTTGCGGCGCAGCAATTGGCGCGGGATTGGGTGAAAGCGCGCGCGCCGCGCTGATGACACGTGGGTTTGCGGAAATGCGCCGTTTAGCAGCTGCATTGGGCGGTCGTGACACAACGTTATGCGGGCTATCAGGATTTGGCGATTTAAGCCTGACCTGTATGTCCGAACAGTCACGGAATTTTCGATACGGGCTACAACTGGGCCAAGGGCGTGACTTTAAAGAAAATACAACAGTTGAAGGAAAGTTTACCGCCCAAGCTGCATTGACGAAGGCGGATAAATTGGGTTTGGATGTGCCAGTCACTAGATCAGTTTCTGATCTAGTGACTGGCAAAAAAGACCTAGAAACACTACTAGCCGCGTTGCTTGCGCGCCCACAAAAGGAAGAATGATGCTTGTTGCATTAATCGCGAAAGATAAACCTGATCACCTGGAAACACGCAAAGCAAATCGTGAAAATCATCTTACCTATATGAAGGAAACTGGTCTTGCGCGGCATGCGGGTCCACTGCTTGATAGCGATGGGAATATGTGTGGTTCACTTGTTGTGTTAGAAGTGGACACCATGGCCCAGGCGGAAGAATGGGCAAAGAATGATCCCTATAATCTTGCAGGCTTGTTCCAAAGCGCAGAACTTATTCAATGGAATAAGGTAATCTAAACCTTGCAATATTGGTTATTCAAATCTGAACCGTCCACGTGGTCGTGGGATCAGCAGGTCGCCAAGGGCGATATCGGTGAAGAATGGGATGGTGTGCGCAATTATCAGGCACGTAATTTCATGCGTCAGATGAAAATTGGTGATTTAGGATTCTTTTATCATTCACAAAAGGACAAAGAAATCGTCGGCGTTGTCGAAGTTTGTGCAAACGCTCATCCCGATAGCACAATTGATGATCCACGTTGGGAATGCGTGGATATTCGCGCCGTAAAATCGATGCAAATTCCTGTGACCCTAGAACAGATAAAAACGGATCCACGATTGACCGAAATGGTCTTGGTCAAAAACTCTCGCTTATCCGTGCAACCCGTCACTGCCGAGGAGTGGGCGATTATCTGTGGACTTGGTAATACCAACTCTGATTGATGACGTATGTACCATAACAGACTGCTAGTTTAGCGTTAACAAATCGACAGCAATCTAAAAGAAATGGGTCCGGCCTTCCTAGCCGAACAAAACAACAATACATGACAGGGTAAAATTTCCAAGCAAAGACTATTTCAAAATTTATTCAAAACCGTACGATGACAAACAAAATCTGCGGGGAAGAATAAAAATTGTGGCGCAGAGCGCACAAAAAACAAGCCCTGCATGAATTTCACACAGGGCTTGCAAGCAATAGGTTTAAACGTTGCGTTTAGTACCGATAGTGTTCGGGCTTGAATGGGCCTTCTGGTGTGACGCCGATGTAGTCTGCTTGATCTTTGGCAAGTGTTGTAAGCTTCACACCGATGCGATCCAAATGCAGGCGCGCAACCTTTTCGTCCAAATGCTTTGGTAGGATGTAAACATCATTGTTATATTCATCACCCTTAGTCCAAAGTTCGATCTGCGCCAAAACCTGGTTCGTGAACGAGGCTGACATCACAAATGATGGGTGGCCAGTTGCGTTACCAAGGTTCAAGAGACGACCCTCTGACAGCAGAATGATACGGTTGCCTGATGGCATTTCGATCATATCCACCTGATCTTTGATGTTGGTCCATTTGTGGTTCTTTAGGTGCGCAACTTGGATTTCATTGTCAAAGTGACCGATGTTTCCAACAATCGCCATGTCCTTCATCGCGCGCATATGTTCGATGCGAATGACGTCTTTGTTGCCTGTTGTGGTGATAAAGATGTCTGCCGTTTCAACTGCGTCTTCGAGTGTTAGAACCTCAAACCCATCCATCGCGGCCTGAAGCGCACAAATTGGATCAACCTCGGTCACCTTAACACGCGCACCTGCACCGCGAAGTGACGCGGCAGAGCCTTTGCCCACGTCGCCATATCCACAGACAACTGCGGTCTTACCCGCCATCATCGTGTCGGTTGCGCGGCGAATGCCGTCAACAAGGGATTCTTTACAGCCATACTTGTTGTCAAACTTAGACTTTGTAACAGAGTCATTCACATTGATCGCAGGGAACGGTAGTTGGCCATTTTTCACCAACTCATACAAGCGATGAACACCCGTTGTTGTTTCCTCTGACACGCCTTTGATCGCGTCGCGGGTTTTTGTGAACCAACCTGGCGATTGTTCCATACGCTTTTTGATTTGCGCCTTGATCACGGCCTCTTCTTCGGACTGTGGCACAGGAATGATATCTTCGCCCGCTTCTGCACGTGCGCCCAAGAGAACGTACAATGTCGCATCACCGCCATCGTCCAAGATCATGTTTGGGCCTTCTGAGAACATGAAGGATTTATCCAAGTAATCCCAATGCTCTTCCAATGACTGACCTTTGATCGCAAAGACAGGAATGTTCGCTGCTGCAATTGCTGCTGCTGCATGATCCTGTGTTGAGAAGATGTTGCAAGACGCCCAGCGCACATCAGCACCCAGTGTCACCAATGTTTCAATCAAAACCGCTGTCTGGATCGTCATGTGAAGAGAGCCGACGATGCGTGCGCCTTTTAGTGGCTTGCTTTCGCCATATTCAGAGCGCAGCGCCATCAACCCAGGCATTTCAGTTTCCGCAATGTCCAATTCCTTGCGGCCAAAATCCGCTAAAGCTATGTCCTTAACAACATAATCACTCATCTGCTTTGTCTCCAATGATGTTGAGGGTCGCGTAACATACATTGAAATACGACACAACTCTTGCTGCGGATGCTATTTTTAGTGTGGTTTTTTACCTTGTTGAGAATGCGCCACCGCCGCCTTGCATAAAACTAAAATTTTTGGCACCAAAAACCAAACAACAGCATGAGATCAAATTGAAACAAAAACGTGCATGGCAACGAATGCTCTCGGGAAGACGATTGGATTTATTGGATCCAACGCCAATGGACATCGAGATCGAGGATATCGCGCACGGGTTATCATTTGTTGCGCGCTGGAATGGGCAAACACACGGGGATTTTCCCTATTCCGTTGCTGAGCATTCTTTGCTGGTTCTTCGCATTTTTGAAGGGATCAGACCAAAAGCAAATGTACAGGAACGTATGTTCGCATTGCTGCATGATGCACCTGAATACGTCATCGGAGACATGATATCACCCGTAAAACATGCTGTGGGGTCGGGTTATGAAGAATTGGACGAACGCCTTGCAGCGGCGATTCACATACGGTTTGGGCTGCCTGCCAAAATTCCCGCAGAATTGAAGAAGCAGATCAAGCAAGCCGACAAATACAGTGCGCGGCTAGAGGCATCTGAAATTGCTGGATTTTCTGAAAATGAGGCCAATAAATTATTTGGAGTCATAGACGAATATTATGTGGACACCTTCAAAATCAAATTGCGTCCCCCAAAAGAGGTTCGCAATGAATTCGTCGACACATTCCAAGATTTGTTGGATCAGAAATAGATTATTTTGGGCTTCGCTTTGCCAAAATCCGCTGCAAGGTACGGCGGTGCATATTCAAACGTCGTGCTGTTTCACTCACGTTTCTGTCACATAGCTCGTAAACGCGCTGTATATGTTCCCAACGTACGCGATCTGCACTCATTGGATTTTCAGGTGGCGGTGGTAGGTCATCACCATTTGCAACCAGGGCATTCGTGATATCTGTCGCATCGGCAGGTTTTGCCAAATAATCCGTCGCACCAATTTTAACGGCCGCAACAGCGGTGGCGATTGCCCCATAACCCGTCAAAACAACAATACGACTGTCCGGGCGCTTTTCGCGCAGAACTTCGACAACGTCTAAACCGTTGCCGTCCTCAAGTCGTAAATCAACAACGGCATACGCAGGGGGACGTGCTGTAGCGATTGCCCGCCCTGCGACAACAGAGCCCGCTGTTTCAACCTCAAACCCGCGTTTTTCCATAGCCTTGGCCAGGCGGCGAAGAAACGGTTCATCATCATCGACAAGTAAAAGAGATCTGTCTTCACCTAGATCAATGCTATCGCTGGGACTCACAACTTTTCTCCACTCTCGCGTCGTCTAGGCCTTAGGTTAGCGATATAACGCTTTGGGGTCAAACCAGATATTGTCAGCTATTCTCAATGAAACATGCTGCGGTTTCCGCAATTTGTTCGGCACTTGTGTTTCTATTGAAAAACTCAACAAACCCATGTTCGGGCAACATTAAATAGGTTTGAGTTGAATGATCCACGATATAATATTCAGGATCATCGTTGTGGCGTTTGTAATACGTGCGATAGGCCTTTGATGCGGCTTTTACTTGCTCTTCTGTTCCCGTTAACCCGACCATCTTGGGGTGTATATTTTCAACATATGCATCCAATGCTTCGGGCGTGTCGCGTTCGGGGTCAATCGAGATAAAGATCGGGGTTGCAGAAAGGTCTTTCGCTGCCAATAAATCTATGGCTTCGGCATTGCGAACGGTATCAAATGGGCACACGTCAGGGCAGAAAGTGTAGCCGAAATAGATCAAACTTGGCTCAACGATTACATCTTGCTCAGTAACGGCGCGTCCTTTGTGATCAACCAACTCAAATGGACCGCCGATCGCAGCACTACCGCCTGCTACGGCCGATGTACGACAATTGGCAAACTGATCATCGCCGACTGAAAATGGACCAACCCCCGTTGCGAACAATACCGAGACCAACAAACCCACGCAAACAAGCAGAATTGCAGTAATTTGAATCATCCGTTGCATTGGCGTATCTTATCCCTAATCGCTGTTATATCTTGGGCATATAAGCTATTCGAAACGAAACGAAAACAGGGATGCGACAAACATGTCCGATGATCCATCGCTTTTTATTGAAGATACACGCAGTAATTGGATCAGATTGCGCACATCAATCGCAATTCGTTGGGTGGCAATTGTCGGGCAGTTAATTGCAGTGTTCGTGGCACTGCAATACTATCGCTTGCAAATTCCGATTGATTACTGCCTTTTATTCATTGGGCTTTCGATCATCGCAAATTTGCTGGCTACCTATCTATATCCCGAAAATAAACGATTATCAGAAACAGAAAACTTGTTGTTTTCTTTATTCGATTTGTTCCAACTCTCAGCTTTGATTTATCTTACTGGTGGTTTGAATAATCCATTCAGCATTTTGGTCATCGCACCAGTGGTAATATCATCCTCCGTATTAGGGATTCGATCCGCCGTGTTAATCGGGGGAATTTCGCTAATCATTGTTACGGTATTGTCAAAATATTATGTGCCCTTGATGACAGCGCAGGGATTCACCATGCAAATCCCAAAGGTCTTTGTTTTTGGGAATTGGGCAGCGATTGTCATTACCGTTGTGTTCCTAAGCATTTACGCGCGCAGAACCACTCAAGAAATGGCAACTATGGGGGATGCCCTATTTGCAACGCAAATCGCACTCTCGCGGGAACAAAAACTCACTGATCTGGGTGGCGTGATTGCCGCGGCAGCACATGAACTTGGAACACCACTGGCGACGATCAAACTAACCGCAGGCGAGTTGGTCGAAGATCTGTCAGATGATCCTGATCTGAAAGAAGATGCGGAACTGATCCGACAAGAAGCAAATCGTTGTCGCGATATTTTGCACTCGATGGGCCGGATAGGCAAAGATGATCTGCACCTAAGGAATGCGCCATTAAGCGAAGTTTTACGCGAAGCCGCCGAACCACATGTCGAGCGCGGTAAAATAGTTAATTCGGCAATTATTGGTGATCTTGATCCCGCTGATCAGCCCAAAATCTATCGACATCCAGAAATCATCCACGGTCTGCGTAATATGATCCAAAACGCGGTGGATTTCGCAAATAGTGCAATTTGGGTGGACTATTCATGGGACGATGAAAACATCACCATTCGAATTTCAGATGATGGCCGAGGATATCCAGAGCATATGTTAAACCGTATTGGTGACCCTTTTGTACGTTCAAAAAAACAGGGGTCTGATCGCAATCAACGACCCGGATACAAAGGAATGGGGTTAGGTTTATTTATTGCCAAAACACTTTTAGAACGCACGGGTGCATCGTTGAAATTCGCCAACGGTTCAAACGCCGATACGGTTCGTCAAAAATCGACTGAACGATCAGGCGCAATTGTTCAAATCACCTGGGAACGTTCGCAGATCGAACACAGTGCCCAAGAGCTCGGACCCAATGTCATGATGGATCAATATTAACGAATTATTAACCAGTTTTCTGTCCTTTGAATCCAAAATCATGGGACATCTTTATGGAACATCTTGTTGAAATTACTGTTTATTGGCATCAATTTCAGCGATCCTGCTGGTTTCAGGTTTAATTATCCTAAAAACCAACTTTCCTTTGAACTCCAAATCCGCAGAAAGCGAAGGTTGGAGAGAGGACATAATCTACGAAAACGAGCATCGCATTAGCATACAAATTGTCCCTCACAAAGGGCAGCATACTGCAGTTTGTTTTACCTACTAAAGCTCTTGTCAGACAAATTTCGAACTGTCATTTGTTGTGCATGGCAAATTCGAGAACAGTACAATTTGATAGCCCCGAACAAACAGCGATTTATGCAGCGAAGTTGGCGAACAACCTCATGGCTGAAGATATAATTTTGTTGAATGGGGACGTCGGCGCAGGGAAAAGTTATTTTTGCCGCGCACTTATCCAATCAGTGTTACAATTTGAAGAAGATATTCCGTCACCCACATTCACACTTGTTCAGCAATATGACACCGAAATCGGAGAACTCTGGCACGCGGACCTATATCGATTGAGTGACCCTAGCGAAGTCATAGAACTTGGCCTGTTGGACGCGATTGAAAGCGCAACCATATTGATTGAATGGCCCGATCAAATCACCGACTTCCTTCCTAGCTCCGCATTGAATATTAATATTAGTGCAAGCGGTCATGAAGCACGGGTGTTTCACTTCAGTTGGACAGACAAAAAATGGGATGAAAAGCTACCTGGTCATGAATGATGTTTATGATACTTTCCTGACCAAGTCTGACTGGGCCTACGATCATATCGTCCCAATTTCACCCGATGCGTCAAATCGTAAATATTTTAGGCTCACAAGCTGTTCTGGTTCGGCCATTTTAATGGATGCTGAATTGGAAAGCCCAAAAAGCTTTGACTCATTTCAAGACGTCGCAAATTACTTGAATTTCATTGGGCTAAGCGCACCTGAAATTTATGCAAGTGATCGAACACATCGCTTGATGTTGCTTCAGGACCTTGGCGTGCGAACATTTGCCCAAGATTTAGAAATAGACCAAGCTTTAGAACCCGAAAGATATAAGGCCGCCATTTCGATGCTGTGCCGATTACAAGCTGGACCAGGAATGAAGCGATCAGTTGCGACACCAGACATTTTAACAGAAATGCTAAATCCATTTTTTGAGGTCCCCGAAGTTGCAAATTGCACGCATGGGAATTTGCAACTTATGCGCACAAAACTGCATGAGTTGTTCAATCGTTCCCTATCAAAGCAGAGCACCTTATCCTTACGTGATTGTCACGTCGAAAATTTGGTTTGGATTCCAAACAGAACTGGACCAGCACAGGTTGGTATTCTTGATTTCCAAGACGCGTTTAACTGTGACCCTTGCTATGATCTTGTTTCACTCTTGTGGGACGTAAGACGGGACTTGGACGAGGACCTGCGCGAGTATTTAATCAATTCTTTTGCCTTCAAAAAAGGGATCGATCGCACACAGATATACCCAGCAATAAATGCGTTAAAATTGCAGCGGAATCTGCGCATATTGGGCATTTTTGATCGCTTGGTTAGTCAAGGGAAAACCAAATACGCCACCTTTGTTCCGCGCACATTAAGGTACGTCCATCAAGCATTAGAGTCAGAAGATTGCATGACTTTAAAAGCGGACTTGTCCTTACCTTTAGAACGCTACGAACGAAAGTATGAGATTCAGTAATGTTTCCAACGGTCATTTTCGCAGCAGGTTTTGGAACCCGGATGCAGGAATTAACTATCGACATCCCCAAACCACTTTTGTCGTTTAACGGTTCGGCATTGATCGAACATGCAATTGCGCACGCAAGAAATAGCAAGGCCCCCTCAATTTCCGTGAACGCGCATTTTCAGTCGGAGAAGTTGGTAAGTTATTTCACTAGTTCAGATGTCTCTGTTTTCGTTGAAGAGAATGAGATTTTGGATACGGGTGGCGGGCTTAAACGAATATCTTTGGCGCAAAACTTGGACACCGTATTCACAATGAATTCCGATACCTTATGGACGGGGATCAATCCTCTGACGCTTTTGATGGAACAGTGGGATCCTGAAACAATGGATGCTTTGTTGTTGTGTGTAACGCCCGAAAACGCAGAGGGCAGAACAGGCAAAAAAGGTGACTTTTCAATTGGTGATGATAACGTGATAACACGGGGCGGGATTTACACATACGCCAGTTGTCAGATCATAAAATCACAGATTGTTAGAGACTTTAGCCAGACAGTTTTTTCACTTAACGCAATTTGGGACGACATGATCTATCACAAACGCGCAAAAGCCGTGATATACCCAGATCCGTGGATTGATATTGGAACCAAACAGGCATTCGAGCGGGCAAAACAGAAATTTCATGGCAGTTAAAGAACCAAATCCACGCATTTATGGCATTCCTTTAGGTTCGGACTACCCACGCGAGTTCGTAAATGGATTAATCCAAAGATATGCGGATCGCCCCCCACATGAACTTGCCCGAATAAATGTGATCGTTAATACATCACGCATGCGTTCGCGCCTGATCGAGATTTTCGCCGAACAAAAATACATGCTGCTTCCCAAATTACATTTGATAGGTGATCTAGGCAGCCTAATGCATGGGTCTTTTCCAACGAATAACACGAATACAATTAGCGAAAAGTTCGAGTTTATTCGCCTTGTGTCTGGACTGCTGAATGCACAGCCCAGTTTTGCGCCAAAATCGTCCCTATTTTCACTTTCTGATAGTCTTCAAAGCCTGATGAACGAGATTGTGGAAGAAAACGTCAGTGCCAAGAGTTTGATGGAACTGAACGTTCAAGATCAATCAGGGCACTGGCGAAACGCGCTGGAATTTTTGAAAATTATATTTGGATACTTAGACAATCAAAATGGTCAGATCGCAGCAAGTTCATTAAAGGACCAAACGGCAAATTTGACAGAGTATTGGTCAAGAAATCCAATGTTAGACTCTGTTTATGTACTGGGTTCAACTGGATCGCGGAGACCAACATTGGACCTGATGGCGGCCGTCTCACAATTGTCAAATGGCCACGTCATATTGCCAGGCTTTGATTTTGATGCGCCCCAATCAATGTGGTCGCATCTATTATCAGACCGCGCAACCGAGGATCATCCACAATTTCGCTTGGCGAAAGTCGTCGAAACATGTGGCACCTATCCAACAAAGGTTTCGAACTGGGCAAATGCGCCTACTGATACCGACCGATCCTCCCTGATCTCGCTCAGTCTACGGCCCGCACCGGTGACAGATAGCTGGATGAGAGAGGGGCCAAAACTCAGAAACTTAATTCAAGCTACAGACGGAATCACGCTGGTGGAGGCGGTATCAAAACGACAAGAGGCGTTGGCGATCGCTCTGCGGCTGCGTCAGGCCGTTGAGACGGGTGAAACCGCGACCCTAATTACACCAGATCGAGAGATTTCGCGCTACGTATCCTCGATCATGGCGCGATGGGAAATCACCCCAGACGATAGTGCGGGCATACCGCTGACCCTGACGCCAGTTGGTCGGTTTTTGCGAGAAACTGCGAATTTGCTGGGAAGTGAAGTTAAAATTTCTCAGATTTTCGCTATTCTCCAACATCCGCATTGTCACAACGATGATGAAACCCGCGGTGAACATCTGCGCCTAACCCGAGAGCTTGAACTGTATCTTCGAAGAGATGGTATAGTTGCACCGACAACAGAAGTGTTGGCAGATTGGGCAGAAAAACAATCTAGTGATTTGGTGGAACAGTGGTGTGCGTGGTTTTCCGACTGTTTCATAATTCCCGAGAAACAATCTGAGCAAAATTTCGATATATGGCTACATACACACGTTGAGCTGAGTGAGAAAATCGCAAACGGAAGTACCTATAAAAGCGGTGATGAGAGTCGTCTTTGGCAGGGGCCATCTGCCCAACCTATCCGTCGGATCATTGATCGGCTGAGCGAGACGAGCGAAACTGCGTTGGAATGCGATATTAGAGACTACTTAAGCATTTTTAAGGGACTATTGGCCAAAGATTCACTACGCGAAACAAATGAAACCCATCCTAGGGTATTAATTTGGGGAACTTTAGAGGCACGTGTTCAGGGCGCTGATCTCTATATCCTTGCGGGATTGAACGAGGGAACGTGGCCTGAAACAGGTGACAGCGATCCATGGTTGAATCGGCAAATGCGAAAAGGTACAGGTCTGCGTGTACCAGAGCGAAAAATTGGTCTCTCTGCGCATGATTACCAACAGTTGATCTGTCAAAAAAACGTATGGATTACGCGTTCCATTCGCTCAAACGACGCCGAAACGGTTCCGTCCCGATGGATTAACCGTTTAATGAACTTGTTAAATGGATTGCCCGAACAAAATGGTCCTGTCGCATTGGACAATATGAGGAAACGTGGCGCATTTTGGCTGGCATTAACGGATAAAATCGACAATGCGAATTGCGAGGGTTCTATTAGATCAGCTCTCCGTCCCGCACCCTGCCCGCCAATCGAAGCACGGCCAAAAACATTAGCCGTGACCGACGTTCGTACCCTAATTCGTGACCCGTATGCAATTTATGCAAAACATATCCTGAGATTGCGTCGACTTAATCCATTAAATGCAACGCCAGATGCGCGAATGCGTGGAACAGTTGTTCACGAAGTGCTGGAAAATTACTTTCGCGAATGGCCTAATATTCCAGCAGATTGGCGTCGGGAAAAATTTATGGAGATATTGGAAGACACTCTTCATAACTCAGTTCCCTGGCCATCAACCCAGGTATTTTGGCGCAATCGATTGGATCAAGTCATCGATTGGTTGATAGATGGTGAGGCAGAGCGCCGCAAAAATGCTGAACCAATTGGATTTGAGGCGTCTGGTCGATTGGTGATCCCCGAATTAAACTTCACAATTCGTGCAATCGCTGATCGTGTTGATCAGCGCTCAGACGGATCATTCGTAATATACGATTACAAAACTGGCGTCGCGCCGACCGAAAAACAACAACTATACTTTGACAAACAATTGTACCTTCTTGCACTAGTGGCAGAACACTCTGGTTTTGCGAAAATAGAGCCTAATAAAGTGTTTAATGCTGCATTCGTAGGCTTGGGAAATCCCGCCAAGATCGTGAACGCGCCATTCGAAAAGGAAAGTGTTGAAGAAGCATATCGCAAACTGCGTCAACTGATTGAACGTTATCAGGATCCAGATCAAGGTTTCACCGCACGTCGAGCATTGTTCAAGTCTGACGATTTTTCAGACTATGATCACCTATCACGTTACGGGGAATGGGATGTATCGCACCCTCCAAAGAAGGAGCGATTGAAGTGAACGAAGCCAGCAGAGCACAATTGACTGCGGCACGCCCCGAAACCTCTACTTGGTTATCGGCCAATGCAGGGTCCGGAAAAACACGGGTATTAACAGACCGCGTTGCGAGATTGCTTTTAGAGGACGTTGCACCCGAACATATTCTATGTTTGACCTACACCAAAGCTGCGGCCGCCGAGATGCAGAACCGATTGTTCAAGCGTTTGGGCGAATGGGCAATGTTGAATAACGAAGACTTACGTCACGCCCTAAGCGAAGTTACAGATCAAACAACGCATTCAGAAACTGATCTTGCACATGCTAGAACACTGTTTGCGCGTGCGATTGAGGCGCCAGGTGGGTTAAAAATTCAAACCATTCATTCGTTTTGCTCATCACTATTGAGGCGTTTTCCACTCGAAGCAGGCGTTACGCCTGATTTCACAGAAATTGACGAGTTAGCAAGAGATGAAATAGCGAAACTTGCTCTGAATAAGATGAGTGAAAACCAAATGGATCGCATCCTTTTCAACGATATGAACCGATTGGTCAGTGAAGCATCCTTTGACACTCTTCTAACCGAGATTATCTCCAGAAAATCGTACTTCAGCAACAGGGCATCCAGCATGCAGATCGCAAGCTTTCTTGGTGCCCCACAAGATACATCCGTTGAACAATTGTTCCATTCATCATTCAATGATGCAGATCTGGAATTTGTGAAGAAACTAGTCCCCATTTTGCATGCAGGTGGTGCATCAGCCGCAAAATTATCCGAAAAGTTGCTATTGTGCACTGAACGATCAGTCGAGAAATTCACTGTGCTAGAGACTGTTTTTCTGAAATCAACACCCCCATTTGAACCAAAGATAGACAAAATCGGCACCAAGGTACTGCGCGAAGGTGAGTTAGCCCCATATTGCAATGAATTGAATGCTTTCATGCAACGCATTCATGATTTCAAGCATGCAAAAAATGCCATCAAATCATTAAACGCAAGCATCACTTTGTCAAAATTTGGGTGTCGCTTTGTCGAGATTTATGAAGAGGAAAAACAACGGCGCGGTTGGTTGGATTTCGAAGATTTGATCCTGAAAACTAAGGACCTGCTTTCAATATCTGCGGTTGCCCAATGGGTTCTATTTCGGCTGGATGGGGGGATTGACCATATTTTGGTTGACGAAGCCCAAGACACAAGCCCAACCCAATGGGCCGTCATTGAAAAGCTAGCCGAAGAATTCACAAGCGGAAGCGGTGCACGCGACATCAATCGAACCATTTTCGTTGTTGGCGACAAAAAACAGTCGATCTATTCGTTTCAGGGGGCCGATCCGCGCGAATTCGACCGTATGAGGGAAGAATTTGCAACCAAATTAAACGCTTCCCAACAGGCGTTTCAATCAACAGCGCTGGAATATTCATTTCGATCTTCACCTGCAATTCTGCGATGTGTCGATCATGTATTTGCACAAGCCTCCAAAGCTGGGTTTACCGAACAGGCAACGCACAAAGCATTTCACACCACCTTGCCTGGCCGGGTCGATCTTTGGCCCGTAATTCCGCCAAGTGAGCCCGAAGATGAAGGTAATTGGGAAGACCCCGTTGATATTATGGGTCGTTCCAGTGAAACAGGACATTTGGCACAGTCCATCGCGCATGAAATTTCCGAATTGTTAAACTCTGAAACGGTGCTTCCTGACAAATTGATCGACGGCGAATGGACTGGACGTAAAATTGAACCAAGAGATTTCCTGATCCTAGTTCAAAACCGTAAGGATCTATTTCACGAAATCATAAGGGCCTGCAAAAACCTGAATATCCCGATTGCAGGTGCCGATCGGCTACGATTATTATCTGAATTGGCTGTTAAAGATTTGCTCGCCGTTCTTGAATTTTTAGCTCTTCCAGAAGATAGCCTTGCTTTGGCAACGATACTTAAGTCCCCTTTGTTTGGTTGGAATGAGCAAAGATTATTCACACTTGCGCACGATCGGGACGGCAAGCATCTGTTTGAGGCAATGCGTACCAATCGCAAGGAATATCAGAATGAGCTATCGGTCCTAGAAGATTTGCGTAACAAGACCGACCTGTTGCGCCCTTTCGATATCCTTGAACGTATTCTGACAAAACATAAGGGACGAGGAAGGTTTTTGTCACGCCTAGGACCCGAGGCCAAAGACGGTATTGATTCACTTTTATCCATCGCACTGGAATATGAGGCCGTCGAAGTGCCCAGTCTTGTCGGCTTTATCGCGTGGGTTCGCGACAAAGATATCGAGATAAAGCGCCAAATGGACAATGCACAGAACCAAGTTCGCGTGATGACAGTTCATGGATCAAAGGGGCTCGAGGCACCCATCGTCATTTTACCAGATACGCTTGATCGGCGCGCCGATGTGCGCGGGCATTTTTTTGATGCTGATGATTTAGTTGTGTGGAGTGGAACCAAAAATGATCGCCCTGCCGCGATAGCAGAGCTTTACGATCTATGCTTTGAAAAAGAAAAAGAAGAACGCAATCGATTGTTATATGTCGCAATGACGCGAGCAGAAAAATGGTTAATCGTTGCCGGGGCTGGCAAAGTACAAAATGCCTCTGAATGTTGGCATTCACAAATCACCGAAGGCATTGAGGCTGCTGGTGGAGTGCGGTTAACAACGCCTGTAGGTAACGGCAGGCGTCTTGAGTATGGTAATTGGCCGGTACTGCAAAACGCCAATGTCGAAAAGACCGGAAAGGACCAAGTCGAATTACCAACATGGTTACAGAATAGTCCAGCAAATCAAGAAGAGCGTTCGGTTCTCATTTCACCCTCGGAACTACCAGGGTCAAAGGCTCTGCCCAGTGATGTGAATTGGGATAGCGAAACCGCAAAAAATTACGGTTCTTATGTTCACCTACTGCTGGAAAATCTGCCTGTTCATCCGACGGAAAATTGGCCACAGATCGCGAATAATCTGCGCGTTAAATTGGAGCAGCCTATTGATGAAAACATTGCCTTGCACGCTTATGAGAGTGCAAAGCAAGCACTAGGCACTCCTGACCTAAGTTGGATCTTTGAAAAAGATGCTTTTGCCGAAGTCCCCTTTGTCACGGTTCTACCTGAATATTCCGAGCGTTGCTTTCATGGGATCATTGATCGCTTGATCGTGCAGGATGAAACTGTTTTCGTTGTCGATTTTAAAACCAACCGCGCAATCCCAGAAACTGCTGAGCAAATCCCCATTGGGATTTTGAATCAAATGGTGATCTACGAACACGCCATCAAACAGCTTTATCAAAAATACGCTATCAAAACGGGCATTTTATGGACGGCTGAGGCAAAATTCATGGAAATTCCACAGCGCATCCTGTTGGATGCGAAAACTAACCTTTGCAAATCTTGACGTTTGAACGCGGCTTGCATACTTCTTGATTAATCAATGTTTAGGAGAAGCCAGATGGCAACAGTTGCAGTAACAGACGCGACCTTTGATGAAGAAGTTCGTAATTCAGATGTCCCAGTCGTCGTTGATTTTTGGGCAGAATGGTGCGGACCATGTAAACAAATCGGTCCCATCCTAGAGGAATTGTCAGATGAAATGGCTGGCAAAGTAAAAGTTGCCAAAGTGGACGTAGATGCAAACCAAAATGCGGCCATGTCAATGGGCGTACGCGGTATTCCAGCACTGTTCATTTTTAAAGATGGTGAAGTCATTTCAAATCGCGCAGGCGCTGCACCAAAAGCAGCCCTTCAAAAGTGGATTGAAGACTCAATCTGAACATCTGAGCTGTAGATGAGAAAAGCTAAGAGGCTTTGAATAAAGCCTCTTATTCCGACCATTTAGATGAAAGATTGTTCCTTGGATAATAATGAATTTCCCGGATGGCATGGCACGACGATTGTCGGCGTAAAGAAGGACGGAAAAGTTGTCATTGCGGGGGATGGTCAAGTCAGCCTTGGACAAACCGTTATCAAAGGGTCGGCGCGAAAAGTGCGAAAATTATCCCCAGGGGGTCATGACGTCATTGCGGGCTTTGCAGGTTCCACTGCGGATGCATTCACGCTTCTTGAACGCCTCGAGGCGAAGTTAGAGGCCAGTCCAGGACAACTTGCCCGTGCATCGGTTGAACTTGCCAAAGATTGGCGTACAGATAAATATCTCCAAAAGCTTGAGGCGATGTTGATCGTGACAGATGGCGATCTATTGCTGATCATCACTGGTGCAGGTGATGTACTTGAACCAGAACATGACATCGCAGCAATTGGATCAGGCGGCAACTTTGCCTTGGCGGCGGCACGTGCAATGATGGACAGTGATCTGGATGCGCACACGATCGCAACCAAAGCAATGTCAATTGCCGCCGAAATTTGCGTTTATACAAACGGCAACCTTACTGTTGAAAGCCTTTAATATGAGTGATCTTACGCCTCGTGAAATCGTGTCCGAGTTAGACCGTTTTATTATTGGTCAAAACGATGCGAAACGCGCCGTCTCTGTTGCGTTGCGTTCGCGTTGGCGGCGCAAACAATTGCCAGCGGACCTGCAGGATGAGGTATATCCGAAAAATATTCTGATGATCGGCCCAACAGGTGTTGGGAAAACCGAAATCAGCAGACGGTTGGCAAAATTGGCGAATGCCCCATTCATCAAGGTAGAGGCCACAAAATTCACAGAGGTAGGCTACGTAGGCCGTGATGTTGAGCAAATCATCAGGGATTTGGTAGATGCCGCCATTAATTCCACCCGCATTCAAATGCGCGAGGACGTGAAGGCAAACGCATTGAAACAGGCCCAGGATCGCGTGATTGATGCGATCGCGGGCCCTGACGCGCGTGATGCGACACGCGAAATGTTCCGTCGCAAATTACTGGACGGTGAATTGGACAATCAAGAAATCGAAATTGAGGTGTCCGAAACAGCGAACCCAATGCCCATGTTCGACATTCCCGGACAACCAGGATCACAAATGGGCATGATGAACATTGGCGATATATTTGGAAAAGCCTTTGGTGGGCGAACAGTGAAACGCAAAATGACCGTAGCCGAAAGCCACGATGTGTTGATTGGAGAAGAGGCCGATAAACTGTTGGATGACGAAACAGTGACGCGCATGGCATTAGAATCCGTGCAAGAAAATGGCATCGTATTTTTGGACGAGATTGACAAAGTGTGTGCACGTACTGATGCAAGAGGTGCTGATGTCAGCCGTGAGGGTGTACAACGTGATCTATTGCCCTTGATCGAAGGGACCACAGTCAGTACAAAACACGGCCCAATCAAAACTGACCACATATTGTTTATTGCCTCAGGTGCATTCCACGTGGCGAAACCCTCGGATCTTTTGCCTGAGCTTCAGGGTCGTTTGCCAATTCGCGTTGAATTGCGTGCTTTGACCGAAGATGACTTTATTCGCATATTAACTGAAACCGATAACGCCCTAACGCGGCAATATGCATCCCTGATGGAAACCGAGGGCGTCACAGTTGAATTTGAAGACAGTGGTATTCGCGAAATCGCCAAAATAGCAGCCAACGTAAATCAAAGCGTTGAAAATATTGGTGCGCGTCGTTTGTACACAGTGATGGAACGGATTTTCGAAGAGCTTTCATTTTCGGCTCCTGACAAATCCGGCGAAGCATTTACTGTGGACGCAGCATTTGTGCAGCAAAACATTGGTGAACTTAGCGGTGATGCGGACCTAAGTCGGTTTGTGCTTTAACCAAAGTAATCTTGCATCTCACTTGGAATGTTTTGCAACGCAATTTTGGTATCACCAGCCAGCCAAAGCCGTTTGTTTGATACGAAAATGGTCTGATCACAAATGCGCAACGCATCGTCTGGGGAATGCGTAACCAATAACACGATTTGATTGTCGATTTTTGCGATTTCTTTGACCAAATCCAACATTTCGTTCCGCATCGCTGGCCCTAATGCGGCGAATGGTTCATCCAGCAACAATATTGGTTTTTTCTGAAGCAGAACGCGTGCCAATGCTGCTCTGCTTTGTTGGCCACCCGACAGTTCACCTGGTTTACGGTTTTCAAACCCTGACAGGCCCACGCGATCCAATGCATTGCTAACCTGCTGTTGCTGAAATTTTGTCAGCCATCGCCGCGATGTCATAGCAAGTGCAACATTGCGAAAAATCGTAAGATGCGGAAATAGATTGTTTGACTGAAATAACATTGCGATTGGCCGATCCTCGACCCTTTGGGTTAGCAAATCACCATCTTCAAAAATTGCATATCCAGATTGACAATCATGAAAACCTGCCAGTGTGTTTAAAAACGTAGATTTGCCCGATCCAGATGGGCCGATTACCCCATAAATACCACCGCCAAAGGCAGTATTTTCAGCAACCACAATATGCGACCCATGACCAAATTTTAGATTTTTAATGCTTAGCATATCGGCGCCCCAACCCATCGAAAGTAACAATCGCGAACAAACACATCATAAGCAACAACATCGATGCTCCTGCCGCCGAATCAAGCCTGTACCCTGTGCGTAACTGCATGATTTTATAGGGCAATGTCGCTTTTTCGGGACTGCCAAGCAAAACAATCACGCCCAAATCCCCAAGAGATAGGGCAAGTGCAAGGCCAAACGAAAACCCAAGCGGTCGAAACAGACGTGGCAAGATCACCCAAGCCCACATACCCCAAGCAGACATACGCATCGTTCGGGATAAACGCCCAAAGTCTGACTGACACTTTTGAATTTCAGGCAAAATGAGTCGTAAGGTGAATGGTACGGCCAACACCGCATTCAATAACACCACAATCAAAAGAGTAACGTCAAAAGGGTTAATATAGGGTCTAAAAATAACGAACAACCCAACGCCCAAAACCAATGGCGAGATCGACAGCGCCAAAATACTGATACTTTCACCCAGTCGGTGAGCCATAAAAACGGAGATGAGTATACAAAGCACAGCGGAAGGCAATGCAATGAAAACGGACGTAGCTGCGGCGCTCCAAACCGAAGTTGGCAGTTCAGTCAGATGAGGCAACCCGCGATATATGACCGCAAGGATTGGAGCCAACATAAAAATTGCAACCATCAAAATCATGCCGAGATCGACCATACGCACGATGCGCGAATGCCCCATAGGTTCGGTTGGCAGATATCCAATGCCAACGTCCAAACGTTTCATCACAGCAAAACTGATAATGATTGCAACAGCGGCGAAACACGTCTGAACCAGAGCGAGCTGCCCCGCCTTGGCAATATCAAAATCGAACCGAAAAGCCTGATAAATTGCCAATTCGACTGTTGTCGCGCGTGGTCCGCCGCCAAGTAGCAGTGCCACTGCAAAACTGGACAAACAAATCACAAAAATGATTGCCGTTGCTGCAGGCACGCGAGAGACAAGCATCGGCAATTCAATGATTTTGAATCGGGTCCAAGCATTTAGCTTCAAACCGCGTGCAACTCGGTGATGTTCGATTGGTATTGCGCCCCAACCAAACAATAGTATCCGAATAGCAAGTGGCAGGTTAAAGAATACATGCACCAACAAGATACCAGAAAGGCCATAAATAGACACGGTTTCTTGGCCAAGCGAGCCGAGGAATTGGTTGAAGACCCCCTCGCGACCAAAAATGAAAAGTACACCACTAATTGCGACGATCACAGGTAATATGAAAGGCGCTGACAATATAGAAATCAGCACTTCGCGCCCTTTGAAATTTTGGCGTGCCAATGCACGTGACGCGGAGATAGCTAAAGCTACACTCAGGGCAGCTGACAAAATCGCCTGAAGAACCGTAAATCTAATTGCAGCGATATCAGCCGCGGTGAATTGCAAATCCACCCCACCGTAAGTCGCCAGGCCCAAAATGGGCATGGCGAAAACAAGCAAATACAAAATGCTTGTACTTATTTGGACAACGCGTTGCGCCATTCCTCAACCGCAGAATTTCGAAGTTCCGCTGCCTGTTGTTCATTAAAATAAACGGTCTTTGTAGGCGCAGGTAGATTTGCAAAAACCTCTGGCCATTCATCTGATGATTGGGCCGCAGGGTATGACCAGTTTGTAAATGGGATGATCGACTGGAATTCAGAAGACATCACAAAATCCATAAATGCATCTGCCAAATTGGGTACATCCGTTGATGAAACTTTGGCGACCAATTCAAAATAAGGATAATGACCTTCTTCGAGAATTGCCGCTTTTTTGGTTTCGTCCTCTTCCGCGACGATGTGGTAGCTGGGCGATGTATTGAATGATAGCACCACATCGGCTTCACCTTCTGTGAACAAACCGTAAGCCTCTGACCAACCGCTGGTGACTGTCAAAATGTTCGGTGACAGGCGTGTCCAGTAATCCGCGGCCTTATCTCCGTAGACCGCCTTAACCCATAAAACGAGTGCCAGCCCAGAAATCGAACTGCGCGGATCCTGAATAACGATTTTGTGGTCAGCAGGCAGATTTACCAAATCCTCGAATGAGGATGGCATGGTGGACATTTTATCAGCATTATAAACGAATGATATGTAGGCCCAATCAAATGGTAAAAACGTGCCATCCGTCCATTCAATTGGCAGTTTCAGATCCGCATTGTTTTGGCCATGTTCCGCAAACAAACCCGTTTCACGTGCCTTTTTCGTAACATCGGTGTTCAAACCTATGACGATATCCGCATCGGTAGAGCTGCCCTCAAGCATAATACGCGGCAGCAAATCACCGGCAGAAAACTGCAAATCGCATCCGCATGCTTTTTCAAACTCGGTTTCAATTGCAGGGCCAGGGCCCCACTCAGATGCAAAATAGTCAGGTGCATATACGGTCAATACTGGTGTTTCGGCGAATGCCGCAGTTGCCGACAACATGGTAGAGATAAGTAGAGTATTTTTCATAACATTCCCTTCTTGGTGAAGAGGGGACCCAGACGTTCACTGGACCTTCCCTCCGCCGGAGTTACCCGGATCAGGTTCAACGGGTCCGCACATGCGTCTCAGCCCAAAGGCACCCCGAGGTGAGGCGAGATTTAGTGTGCAACAGAGGCAAAGACAAGGAAAATAAGAGTCCAATCGCATTTCTGATACCTGAAGGCAATTACAAGTATACCTTGCACCTTGAATGTTGTGGAATTAGTTAATCCCAGAGCAAGGAGCATCAAAATGAGTATGAACAGTTTTGGACATTTATTTCGCATCACCACTTGGGGTGAAAGCCATGGTCCGGCACTCGGTGCAACTGTTGATGGGTGCCCGCCAGGCGTGGCGATTGATGCCGCGATGATTCAACATTGGTTGGACAAGCGAAAGCCAGGACAAAACAAATTCACCACGCAGCGGCGCGAACCAGATGAAGTTGAAATTCTGTCTGGTGTTTTCGATGGTGTTTCGACGGGAACACCCATTCAGCTGATGATCAAAAACACCGACCAAAGATCAAAAGATTATGGCGATATAGCCGAGACATTTCGTCCAGGTCATGCCGATATCACCTATTGGCAAAAATACGGAATTCGCGACTATCGCGGTGGCGGTCGATCATCAGCGCGCGAAACGGCCGCGCGGGTTGCAGCAGGTGGCGTTGCACGTGAAGCAATCAAATCATTGTGCCCTGACGCTCAAATCACTGGGTACATGACCCAAATTGGCACCAAGACAATTGACCGTAATAACTTTGATTGGGACGAAATAGAGAAAAATGCGTTTTGGACACCTGATGCAAAGGCAGCGGAAGACTGGGCCACTTACTTAGACGAATTGCGTAAATCCCACGATTCTGTTGGGGCCGTGATCGAGGTTGTTGCACGTGGCGTCCCTGCTGGCTTGGGCGCACCCATCTACGGTAAGTTAGACACTGATCTTGCGGCGGCGATGATGTCGATCAATGCCGTAAAAGGCGTTGAGATTGGCGATGGAATGGCAGCCGCGGCCCTGACGGGGTCCGAAAACGCCGATGAAATTTACATGGGTAACGATGGTCATTATTTCGGCTCTAATCACGCTGGCGGTATTCTGGGCGGAATTTCCACAGGCCAAGACCTGATTGTTCGATTTGCTGTAAAACCCACATCTTCAATTCTGACGCCAAGGAATTCAATTAAGAAAAGTGGTGAACCAATCGAAGTCATCACAAAGGGACGACATGACCCTTGTGTTGGTATTCGGGCAGTTCCTGTTGCCGAAGCGATGATGGCATGTGTCATTTTGGATCACATGCTGCTACACCGTGGTCAAATTGGTGAGAACCAAGGAATGATCGGCTAGGATCGTTTCGCGAGTTGGACGGCCAAAATTCCACCTGCAACAATAGCGACACCCAAGATATCGAGGGTTGATAATCCTTCACGCAGTATCGCCGCCGCAATTGCAACCCCAAAAAAGGGATTAAGAAAGTGGTATGTTGACGCGCGCACCGCACCAATTCGATCCACCAAAATAAACCAAACAAGCGTTGCCAAAAGCCCTGGCACAAGCGTTGTATAAATAAACGCATATAAGAAGGCGTTCGTCCAAACGATAGTTGGCGTTTCCAGCATCATTGCAGGAACCCATAAAGTCAGACTTCCAACCAGCATCTGAAGACCGACGATCATTAAAAAATTCCCAGATGATGAAACACCGCGCATGGATAGGGTGGCCGCGGCAAGAGACACTGCGCCAACAACACAAAGCGCGATGCCAAATAAATCCACATCCGCCTGAATGCGTGATCCCATAATCAATGCAACCCCAATCAGACCAGCGATTAGTCCACAAATCCCAAGTGCCGATAAACGTTCCCTGAAGATGATCCAGCCCGCACATGCAACAATCAACGGCATGGTCGACGCAATGATCGCCGCCAAAGAGGCCTCTACCGTTTGCATCGCGACGAAATTCAAACCAAGGTATAGCGCATTTTGGCAAACCCCAAAGACAGCGACAGATATCCATTGCTTTCTGCTTAGCCGCCAACTCTGCCCCAATATCAGCGCAATGATCACTCCGATTAAGCCAGAAATCAAAAATCGTGCAGAGAGTGAATAGAGCGGCGGCGCATAGGCCACAATAATCCGAGCCGAGGTAAAGGCAGAGGACCACATAAGCGCAAAGGCCAATCCCAAAAATAACGCCCTGCCGTCCATGTCGCACTCCATTACTATTCGTAGGAATTCATTTCACGCCTAATCCCAAATGAAAAGGGGCCGCGAAAAACGCGACCCCAAAAACTTTGATCTACAGTCGTTCGAATTAACCGTTTACGCTGTCTTTCAATGCTTTCGCGATTGTCATTTTAACAACTTTGTCAGCTGGCTTTTTGAACTGTTCGCCAGTTGATGGGTTGCGCACCATGCGCTCTGGACGTTCACGACATTGGATTTTGCCAACGCCTGGCAAAGTGACAGCACCGCCGCCAGAAACTTCACGTGTGATAATTCCACAGATCGCGTCCAAAGCCGCGCCTGCAGATTTCTTGTCAGCGCCCATTTCTTCGGCCAGCGCCGCAACAAGCTGTGTCTTTGTCATTGGTTTAGACATTCTTATACTCCTTACACTGCCCTACTATTTGGGCCTCGTAAAACAGATTTAACTGAATGTTGCGACGAAACACAACAAATAGTGGACTTTTTCTGACAAATTCATCCTTTTTTTCCCAAAAAACAGGCCTAAAGAAACGCTGTTTCGTTAAAACTGCGCAATTTTCGGCTTTGAAGACGTTCAAGAGGCATTTCACAAAGCAATTCCATGGCGCGAATTCCGATCAGCAAGTGCCGCGAAACTTGTGTATTATAGAATGATGATGCCATCCCAGGTAACTTAAGTTCCCCATGCAAAGGTTTGTCACTCACACATAAGAGCGTTCCGTAGGGTACGCGAAACCGGTAGCCGTTGGCAGCAATTGTTGCGCTTTCCATATCCAGCGCAACGGCGCGCGATTGACTTAGACGATGAACAGGGCCGCTGTTGTCGCGTAATTCCCAGTTTCTGTTGTCAACAGTCGCCACGGTTCCGGTCCGCATTATTTGCTTAAGCTCAAAACCTGAAACCTTGGTAATGTCAGCAACGGCTTTTTCCAAGGCGATTTGTACTTCTGCCAAGGCCGGAACTGGGACCCACGCTGGCAGATCATCGTCCAACACGCGATCTTCGCGTAGATAGGCATGCGCCAGTACAAAGTCACCCAAACTCTGACTATTGCGCAGACCCGCACAGTGGCCCACCATTAGCCAAGCGTGTGGTCGCAAAACGGAGATATGATCCGTGGCCGTTTTCGCATTTGATGGGCCAACACCAATGTTGACCAACGTGATACCGTTCCCATCGGGACGCTTCAGATGATAGCTGGGCATCTGCGGTAGCTTCGTTGGATAAGTTATCTCGGCATCTGGATCACTAATTTCAACATTCCCAGTACTAACAAAACTTGTGTATTCAGACGACGGATCGGCAAGCATTTTGCGCGCGTAGTTTTCAAATTCCGACACATAAAATTGATAGTTAGTGAACAACACAAAGTTCTGAAAATGTTCAGGATCAGTTGCAGTGTAGTGTGCCAATCGTGCGAGAGAATAATCAACCCGTTGCGCTGTGAATAGCCCCAGCGCCTCTTCCTCTGTTTCCCCTGTGTTTAACCCATTCACAATATCATCATTGGTCGTACCCAAATCGGGAACATCAAAAATATCCCGTAAACTAAGGTTTCCCGCACTTTCTGATGGAACCTCAAGATTGGTTGCTCCTATCATCGCAAAATGAATAGGTATTGCCGTTTCAGAAACTGCAATTTCAATGGCGACCTTGTGATTCTCGATTAACAAGGACATTTGCTGCGTCAAATAGTTCTTGAATAAATCAGGGCGTGTCACGGTGATGGAATACCGACCGGGACCTGGAACGTGACCGAAGCTTAGACGGCTATCAATTTGATCATACGTTGTCGTTGTAATCCGGATTTCTGGATAAAATGCCCGATAACGTTGATGCCCCGATTGATGAGATAAAACTGCCTGAAATTTTGAGCGCAGAAAAGAGATGGAAGACGTATATATCTTATTAACATGTTCCCACGCGTCATTCGCGTTGTGAAATTGTTTTGTTTCAATGGGTTCTGGTATCAAAATTCCATTTGGCGTTTCGTGCATGTAATTTTCCAATTGTTGCAGTACATATTTTTAATCGACAGACCTATCTGCATCATGCTGGATGATAACAGCGCATATGTAAATTATAGAACAATAATTAGAGGCCCAAATGAAGTACGAAACTATATCAGCGGACGAATTTGGTCGATCGCTTAGCGGCGTCGGGGTAAATATTTTAGTTAAAGACGTTCGCAGAACCGTGAGATTTTTGGAACGTGTTTTCGCGCTGAAATGTCATCGGGTAAGCGATGACTTTGCGATCCTATCTCACGACAATCATGTGTTTCAATTGCATGCGGATCATACATATCACTCGCATCCGATGATCAATCTGGTTCCTGAAAACCCACCGCGTGGTTTAGGAATTGAAATTCGACTGTATGATTGTGATCCTGATACAGCTGTTAAAAACGCAGAAGCACACCAATATCATGTATTAGAGCCCGCGATTACGAAACCACATGGTTTGAGAGAAGCATTTATTCAATGTCATGACGGCTATGTTTGGTGTCCGTCGATAAAATCGTAAGATCGTTGGCGTTTGCTGTAAAATATGGCGCATACCAAAATCACACCGCTTAGGGTGGCGATGGTTCCCGCAGCACTGATTGACGTTTCAAATCCTAATAAAATTGGGACATATCCAGCAACCACGTATCCCAGAACAGCGGATAATGTAGAAAATAAAACGCTCAGCCAAACTTGATCGCGAAAGCTCTGGGTTAGAACACGCGCGGCGGCAGGCGGGCAGACAAACATTGAAACAACTATAATTGAACCTACTGCATCAAATGAAATAACCGCTGCAATTGTTGCTGCCAATGCCACACCAGCAGATACAATCCCAACAGGCACACCTGAAATTTCGGCGAATGTTTGATCAAACGTCGAAACGATAAGAAACCTCCAACATACCAACATCACTGCCATAATAAGAACAAAACCAATTATAGCGCGGGTCAGTTCAACAGGTATGGTTTGGCGTGCGAGTGGATCGAAAACAGACATCAAACTTTCCCCATCAATCCAGATCAAACTTTCCAAATTTCCATAAAGCGCATGTTCGACATCTAAATGAACGTTTCCGCCCGCGGTCAATTCAATCATCAGGACGCCTACAGCAAAGAAAACCGATAATGTGGTGGCCATCGCCGCAGAATTATCCATGGATGTATATGTTCGTAGTACCGCAATTGTGCCGACAGCTGCTAAGCCAGCGATCCCCGCGCCAACCAACATGAAATAGGATCCAAGGTTTCCAAAAATTAGGAAGCTTATAACAATGCCTGGTAGAACCACATGACTGATTGTGTCGGATAACATCGCCTGTTTTCGTAGCACCAAAATATTCCCAACCAACGTACATGACAGGGCCGCGAAAAGACCGGTTAAGATTGGTACAAAGCTGATTAGATAAAAGTCATCAAACATTTGAACCTCTCAGATGCGTGACAACAATCGATAGGCCCAATGCAATAAACATGATTACCACAATGACAGCGCCAGAAGGCAGGTTTGGAAGCAACGCGGAAATTATCACACCGATGCCAGCACAGGCCGAACCAAACAAGGCCGACAGTAAAGACATCGACCACACGCCCGTTGTCCAAAGACGGGCCGTTGCGGCAGGAATCGTTAACATGGCGACGACCAGAATCAAACCAACAATCTTTAGTCCAATGATGGTTATGACCAATGCCAGTAGACTTAGCAAAAATGACATTCTGTGTTGAGCGTACCCCGCCATTTCACTTAGCACAGGGTCGAATATGAATGCGGTTAATGGGCGGCGGTATACCACCACGGCCGAGCTGCACATGATTGAAACCAAACCGATCACAACCACGTCTTGTAACAGCATCCCTGATACCGAACCTAAAATGTAATCTTCCAATCCCGCTTGTTGACCAACTGACACGGATTGAACACCTGTCAACAAAACAATCCCAAAGCCAAAAAAGACCGAAAGTACAGCTGCAATTGCAGTATCAAATCCTAATTTCGTGCGCACCGTAATCCATTGAATTACGACCACGCCAAAGAGTGCGGATATCCCAGCACCCAAGAGCAACACCCAAGAATTCTTCTCTTCCATTCCCCAAAAAGTTGAAACAAGAAAACCGATGATCAATCCTGGAAGCGTTGCGTGGGCAAGTGAATCGCTTAACAAACTTGCCTTGCGCAGATAAACGAACGCACCCACATGGCCGCTGGAAAAGCCAAATAACAAGGCGCCAACAAGGGCGAGCGCGGTATTATAACCAATCAGTTCCGTCATGCACGGCCTGTCAAAAAATCCAGATTGGAAACACCATAGGTCTTTTCAACATTTGACTTTGTGAAGACATCATCGACGGGGCCAAAGGCGGTCACTGTTTTGTTTAGCAAAATTACATCGTCAAAGTAGTCTTTGACAGTCGACAAATCGTGATGAACCGCGACTATTGATTTTCCATTTTGTTTCTGACGACGCAGAATATCGACAATCACAACTTCGGATTTTGCGTCGATCCCGCCGAACGGTTCATCCAGCAGAATAAGTTCAGCATCTTGTACAATAGAACGCGCCAGAAATACGCGCTGTTGTTGGCCACCTGACAATTGTGAAATCTGACGCGTTGCAAAATCGGCCATATCCACATCCGTTAATGCACTATGCACCCTGTCTTTGTGCGCCGATGAAAAGCGGCGCAGCAGGCCCAATTCACCATATAAACCCATTGCAACAACGTCGAAAACATTGGCTGGAAATTCCCAGTCAATTTGCGCGCGCTGCGGGACATAGGAAATGTCTTTTCTGTACTGTTTTGGTGACGTCCCAAAACACGAAATAGTTCCCGTACGGGTTGGGATTAACCCCAAAAGCGCCTTAATTAGTGTCGATTTTCCCGCCCCGTTTGGGCCAACAATCGCAGTCAGTTTTTCAGCGCGGACGGCAAAATAGACATCTTTGATCGCTGTTACTCCATCGTAATCAACCGTCAGTTCGTTTACGGTAATTGCGTTGGCAGACATGTTACACGTTCAATCTATCATTCATGCCCCGCTTCGGGGCATCGACGCCAAGTGCGCGCGCAATGGTGGTTAGATTGTGATCAATCATCCCAACATATGTTCCTTCATATGTTCCGGCCGGTCCCGTCGCATCAGAAAATAACTGCCCACCAAGTTTCAAATCATGGCCACGGGCAGCGGTCCCTTCGATCAAAGCACGAATATTACGGTCTGATTGCGAGGATTCAACGAAAACGGCCTTTATCTGACGTTCTATGATCAGATCTACCAACTCCTCGATCCGATAGAGTCCCGCCTCACTCGTCGTGGAAATACCCTTGACCCCCATAACGTCAAAATCATAGGCCGATCCGAAATAACGAAACGCATCATGTGCCGTTAACAACACTCGCGCTTGCTTAGGAACGCTGGCCAATATGTCATGGCCATAATCTGTTAATCGTTTCAAAGTTGCTACAAAGCGTGCATGATTTTCGGCAATCTCAGCAGAGTTTTTCGGCAATCTAGACGATAATTCTATTGCGATTGCACTTGCTACATGTTCCCAGAGCGTTGGGTCCATCCAAACATGCGGATCATACTGCGCCGACGAATCATCATATGGCAACAGATGCTGATTGGGGACAGCTTCGCCAGCCGATAAAATCGATTTGCGTTTGCCTAATTTGGCAAACAAATCCTCCATCTGCGCCTCAAGATACAGTCCATGACGTATTATCAAGTCCGCCTTTGTTAACGCGACAACATCGCTTCGTGTCTGTCGGAATGCATGAGGATCGGTGCCGGGCCCCATCAATGCACGAATTGTGATGTTTGAAGGGGCAATTTGCTTGGCTGTGTCTGCAAGCATTCCGACCGTACAGACAATATTCAACGATTGACCCGCAAATGCCATGTGCGGCGCAGCGATAGCAGCGGCAGATAAACCCACAAAACGACGGCGATTGAAGTTCAAAGAACGGCTCCTTACCTTTCGTATTTGAATATGCGAGTCATTCGCAAAAAGTCAACCAAATTGCGAATGACTCGCAATCTCGTATTTTGGATTTGTCTTTATATCCGTTATCTGCAATCCATTTTGCATATCGGCGAACGGACACTGACATGAATATTTCGAACACCATCAACAGAAATACCTGCCACGAACTGGATTTAGATTGGGTTATGTCGACCCAAGCAAACCAATCCGCGATAGAACGGCGTGCAGCGACCCTTGGAACGCGCAGAAGCGTTAAGAAAGAATTCCAGGCCGCTTGGCTGGCGCGCGCCATTTCCTGCATCGATTTGACGACGTTATCGGGTGACGATACCGAGGACCGCGTGCGAAGATTATGCGCCAAAGCGCGACATCCATTGCGGGCCGATCTGGCGAAATCCCTGGGTATGGATACGCTTACAACTGGTGCAGTCTGCGTTTATCACGAAATGGTTCCTGCTGCTGTTGCTGCCCTATCACAAAGCCAAATTCCTGTCGCGGCGGTATCAACTGGATTTCCAGCGGGCCTCTCATCGCTAAAGCTGCGCATTGCAGAAATTGAAGAAAGCGTTGCGGCTGGGGCAACGGAAATCGATATTGTGATCAGTCGGCGACATGTCCTGAACCAAGATTGGCAAGCTCTTTACACCGAAATGAAGTTGTTCAGAGAAGCCTGCGGAGATGCACACGTTAAAGCGATTTTGGCAACTGGTGAACTTGGGACATTGCGTAATGTCGCTCGAGCATCTTTGATCTGCATGATGGCAGGTGCGGATTTTATAAAGACTTCGACAGGAAAAGAGAGCGTTAACGCGACCCTACCCGTTTCTTTGGTCATGGTGCGTGCAATCCGCGAATTTTATGAACAAACTGGCTACAAGGTTGGCTACAAACCTGCAGGTGGTATATCAAAGGCAAAAGATGCCTTGGTTTACCTCTCGATGATGAAAGAAGAGTTGGGTGTTGAATGGACCCGCCCCGAACTGTTTCGATTTGGCGCATCATCATTGCTGGGGGATATAGAACGTCAACTCGAACACTTTGCCACTGGCGCATATTCAGCGTCATTTAGACACGCAATGGGGTGATCAAATGGACATCAAAGAAATTTACGAAACTATGGATTACGGAACCGCACCTGAAAGCGCTGAAGAAGCAAACGCGTGGCTGGATAAGAACAATCGGGTTTTCGGTCACTTTATCGACGGTGAATTCGTTTCAGGAACAGATCACTTCGAAACAATAAATCCGGCCACTGGAAAGTCTTTGGCACAGGTGAGCCAGGCTTCATCGGCAGATGTAGATAGCGCCGTTGCCGCAGCAAACCGTGCATTTAATGAGTGGAGTACACGTTCAGGGTTTGAACGCGCAAAGGTACTCTATGCGCTAGCACGGAATATTCAAAAACATGCACGCCTGTTTAGTGTTTTAGAAACGCTAGATAATGGCAAACCTATTCGGGAATCACGTGATATTGATATCCCACTTGTACACAGACATTTTTACTATCACGCTGGTATGGCGCAGCTGATGGCCAAAGAGCTGCCAAATCGTGAAGCCATTGGCGTATGTGGACAAATTATTCCGTGGAACTTTCCGATGCTTATGCTGGCGTGGAAAATCGCACCCGCGCTTGCCATGGGGAATACAGTTGTTTTGAAACCTGCGGAAACCACGTCGCTTACTGCCCTGTTATTCGCAGAAATCTGCGCGCAATCCGGTGTACCAAAGGGCGTTGTGAATATCGTGACAGGGGATGGAGATGTTGGCGACATGATCGTACGTCACAAAGACGTACACAAAATCGCATTCACTGGGTCAACTGACGTGGGCCGAAAAATCCGACAGGCGACAGCGGGTTCAGGGAAATCACTAACCCTTGAGCTTGGTGGAAAATCACCCTTCATCGTTTTTGATGATGCGGATTTGGATAGCGCAGTCGAAGGGGTTGTTGACGCCATTTGGTTTAATCAAGGACAAGTCTGCTGTGCAGGATCACGATTGCTGGTGCAGGCAGGTCTCGCGGATAAATTTCATTCCAAACTTGTAAACAGAATGAAAAAACTGCGGGTCGGCGATCCATTAGACAAATCAATTGATATGGGCGCGATCAACAGTCAGGCACAATTGGATCGCATCAAGTCCATGCTATCGTCCTGTGATCCCTCAAAAATCACGACCGCAGAGACGACTATGCCTGACGATGGGTATTATCACCCACCAACCTTAATTCAGGACGTGGAAACAAGCGATACTTTGATGCAAGAGGAAATATTTGGCCCCGTCCTAGTATCCACCACATTCAGAACACCATCTGAGGCTGTCGCATTGGCGAATAACACTCGATATGGCCTAGCCGCATCGGTTTGGAGTGAAAATATAAACCTCGCCCTTGGAATGGCCCCAAAACTGAAAGCGGGCGTTGTTTGGGTAAACGGAACAAATTTCTTTGATGCCGGCGCTGGGTTCGGCGGGACCAAAGAAAGCGGGTTTGGACGCGAAGGTGGATGGGAAGGTCTAATGGCCTATACGCGCCCAGTCAATGTACCTAAGGAACCCGCTGATTATTCAACCAAAAAAACAACTCCAAATCGCGCCGCTTCCATTAATCGGACCTATAAAAATTATGTTGGTGGAAAACAATCACGGCCAGATGGTGGATATACAAAACAGATATCGGATTCGTCCAATGCCGCAACATACGATATCCCAATCTCGAACAGAAAAGATCTTAGAAATGCTGTTGAAGCGGCGAATAAAGCCATTGGTTGGTCATCTTCAACTGGTCATTTACGATCGCAAATACTTTATTACTTTGCCGAAAATCTTTCAGCGCGTGCAGATGAATTCGCCGCACTAATCGATACCTTCCAACCACGTGGCATGTCAGGCGCGGAAGAGGTGCAAGCGACACTAGAAACCATTTTTGAATGTGCGGCATGGTCTGACAAATTTGATGGCGACGTGCGTAATGTGCCGGTGCGCGGCCTTGCTTTGTCTCTGAACGAACCAGTCGGGACGATTGCCGCATTTGCGCCTGAAAGCCAAGCTTTGCTGGGTTTGGTGCGCGTGATCGCCACAAACATCGCGGTTGGAAACCGTGTGATCGTATTCCCTTCAGAAATCAATCCAGTCATTGCGGGAGAGCTGATCCAAGTGATTGAGACATCTGATATTCCAGCGGGCGTGGTGAATATATTGTTTGCAGACCATAGCGATGTTGCAAAACACACTGCGATGCACATGGATATCGATGCCGTTTGGTGTGAAGAAACCGCACCAATCTCATCAATGATCGAAGAACATTCAGCGACAAATTTAAAACGCACTTGGACACATGTGAACACAGCAACGGAAATTCGCGAATTCTTGGATCACGCAATAGAAAAGAAAACGGTTTGGATCCCTTGGGGCGAAGGTTAATTTTTTAGTGTCTTTAGGCGCGCAAGAAGTTCCAAATCTGGATAACCATCCGCCTCAATTCCCAGCCCAGTTTGCGCTTTCATCACTGCTCGTGCTGTATCTGGCCCGATTATTCCGTCTGATGCACCTGCGTTGTATCCCAGGTATGTCAAGACTGACTGTAAATCCGCGATCTCTGATCTGCCCAACGGTCTGGCTGTGCGATCCCAAGACCAATCAACATATCCACCATCAATCATTGTCGCAAGTTTTGAAACCGCCAACACATAATTCGTAGAACGATTATATTGGTATAGGGCCAACGCCTGTCCACCGAATAAAATCCGTGGTCCATGTCGACCTGTGGGCGATACACAAAAATATTTTTCCCCGTCTTTCGCGTCCTCAATCTTCAGGCCGCGCTCAGCCCAGACTGTGCCCTCAGCAGCATAATTAATACCATCCCAAGAATAGTCGATATCAGCCTCTAAATAAGGGTTTTTGATAAGACAGTCACCTTCGTTAAGCCCCTCTTCAGCCAAATAGTTCGCAGCCGAAATCAATGCATCGGGGATCGAAGCCCAAATATTCGCGGGCCCGCGAGAGCGATATGAAACCCCAAATTTGGCGTATGTTTCTGGCATAAATTGCATATGCCCAGACGCACCAGCCCAGCTGCCGCAGATGGGCTGCCTTTCACCCTGCAATGGATAAATTTCCAAGCAATAATACTGTAGCTGTGCATTAAAATATGGCCTGCGTCGCGCGCGGCCTGCAAAAGCCAGTGTTGCCAGTGCCGAACCAATTGGAAAGGTGCCTGGGGTTTTACCAAAGTTTGTTTCAATGCCCCAGATCGCCAATAACAGCGAAGGTGAAACGCCGTAACTATCAGATATGCGGTTTAGTTCTGTATAAAATTCAACCAAATATTTTTGTCCAAGGATCATCCGCTCTGGTGTCGCAAGCCGATCAATGTAATCCCATGGCGGCAGTGTGAATTCAGCCTGCTGTTTATCTCTTTCCAATACCTCAGGAAGCAACTGAACATGCCCCATCAGTATTGGAAAATGCTCAGCAATCCATTGATCAAAACTCATGAACCTGTCCGTCTACGACGCGCCTTCAATTTCGATTTTGCTGCTTTTCGTTTGGACTTGACCAGCATGCGCTTGGGTCGGTCACCACGACCCCGCCGTCCGCCTGTGCGCTTATAGATTTCATCGTTAATTGATATGAGTTCGAATGCAACGCCACCCGCCGTTGGCTCTGCTTCGGTCAAACGCACCGTAACACGCAATCCCAACGAGAATGTGATGCCTGTTTCGCTGCCCATCAAAGTGTTGGTTGCTTGATCGTAGTCGAAATATTCACGCCCTAACGAACGAATGGGGATAATGCCGTCAGCCCCCGTTTCATCCAATCGAACAAATATCCCAAACTTGGCAATTCCGCTTATTTTGCCCTGAAACTCGGATCCCATTTTTTCAGACAAATACGCCGCCAAATAGCGATCCGTCGTGTCCCGTTCTGCCAACATTGATCGACGTTCCGTTTCCGAAATCTTATTCGCCGTTTCAGTCAGGTTTTCGATATCAAATGCCGTCAGGCCATCGTCACCCCATCCATGCGCAGAAATTAGACCGCGATGCACAATCAAATCGGCATAGCGTCGAATGGGCGAGGTAAAATGTGCATACGACCGAAGAGACAAACCAAAGTGTCCAAAATTTTCGGGACTATAATAGGCTTGTGTCATTGATCGCAGCGTTGACATGTTAATCAGTTCTGAATGCTCTGTGTCGCGCGCTTGCCGCAACAACATGTTCAGGTGTTTCGTGCGAAGCACCTGTCCTTTGGCAAGAACCAATCCTGCCGATTTCGCAGTTTCGCGTAATGACTCCAGTTTATCATCTGATGGCTCTTCATGAACACGGAACAATAAAGGTGACTTTTTCTCGGTCAAAACCTCTGCCGCAGACACATTTGCCAAAATCATAAATTCTTCGATCAACTTATGTGCATCAAGCCGATCTTTGAAATTGACGGATGTCACTTTGCCCTCATCGCTCAACTCAACACGGCGTTCGGGCAGTTCAAGATCTAGTGGAGCACGTAGTTCGCGCGCCTTAGTCAATGCATGATATGCGTCGTATAATGGGCGGATAACAGTCTCTAATAAGGGCGAACACTTATCATCTGGCTGACCATCAACTGCGCTTTGCACCTCTTCATACGTCAGCGATGCATGCGATTTTATCAATCCCCGAAAAAACATGTGCCCCAGTTTTTGACCATCTTTATCGATCTGCATGCGCACAACAATTGATGCGCGTGGAACGCCTTCGTGTAAGGAGCATAAATCGCCAGATAGACGATCAGGAAGCATTGGAACGACGCGATCTGGAAAATATGTTGAATTGCCCCGCAACCGCGCCTCTTGATCCAATTTTGACGAGGGCGTGACATAGTGGGCAACGTCCGCAATCGCGACCCAGATTAGATAACCGTCTTTGTTTTTCGGATCAGGATCAAGTTCAGCAAAACATGCATCGTCATGGTCACGCGCATCCGCAGGATCAATGGTGACAAAGGGTACATTCCGAAAGTCGGTCCGATCATCCAGCGGCGCTGGCTTTTGACTATCCGCTTCGGCAACAACATCATCCGGAAAATGATCTGGAATACCATGTTGATGGATCGCGATTAATGATACGGCTTTTGGTGCTGACGGGTTGCCCAATCTCTCAACGACACTCGCCTTGGGTAATCCCATACGCGCTTTGGGACCGATCTGCTCGGCTAAAACCAACTCTCCATCTTTCGCGCCGCGCCGCCCCTGTTCGGGGACACTCCATTCCTTGCCCGTTTTATCAATTGGAACAATGCGACCACCTTCAGACGTTTGTCGAAACACACCGAGGACACGGGTGGGGCTGATCCCTATTTTGCGGATCAAGCGACCCTCATATTGGTATTGTTCGTCAGATACCTTTGTTAGTTTTGCAAGTAACCGATCACCACGACCCAGCGCTGGGTCCGATTTACGTGTCATCAATAAAATAATCGGCTCTACATCATCGCCATCCCATTCAAGCGGCCGCGCAAACAAATCGCCGTCAGATGTCGGAGCCATCACCTCGACAATGCTAACAGGCGGTAATTGGTTGGGATCGCGGAAGGAATTTTTGCGCTTACTCAGGTGGCCATCCGCTTCAAGTTCACGCAAAATTTTCTTTAGCTCAATCCGATCTGGGCCCCTAATTCCAAATGCCTTCGCAATGTCACGTTTCGCAGTCAGCGTTGGGTTATCCGAAATCCAATCTAGGATATCTTTCTTTGATGGTAACTTATTCATGTGGCTCACTAACACGGATATTTTTTGTCGTCATCGCAAATCCGAATTCAAGCAAGTCGTTTACATCATCAACATCGGACAGGGTTGCAACATCTTCACTGGTTCTATCAGATAGGCTGCGCTTTGCATCCATCAAAGCGTATTCAGTCGACCATCGACAATTTGTGAATATTGAGTTTGGAAGCGACGCACTCCGTGGCGCACCGACCAACCAAAAACCTCCATCGGTTGATGGCCCAAACACAAATTGGTTTTTGGACAGACGTTTAAACGCCTCGGCAATATGACGCTTTTCAATCTGAGGGATATCAGAGCCAATGATAACGGCGGGTGCCATTTTAAAACGGGAGAGAAGCCGTTTCATTCGTTGACCAAGGTCACCAGTTCCCTGATCCACTCTCTGTAGTTCTTTGGGCCAGATCGGTGGATCAGGCTGATTAGGCGCTTTTGCAACCGCCAAAACAATATGCCACCTTGGATCACGCAGTCGGCGCAATAATCGTGCTGTTTGATGACGATACCACCAGGCCGCATTTGTCATTCCGATGTCACAGCCAAGTCGCGTTTTTACGCGGCCTGCCACTGGGGCTTTGACCATGACGATCAATATCGGGCGTCGATCAGGCAAAATAGTTCGTTAGAATTCGCCCATAAATGCTTTTTAATTGATGAATTTGGGCAATTTCGACCCTTTCATCAACTGCATGCATTGTTTTTCCGACCAGTCCAAATTCGGTGACAGGGCATAAATTTTTGACAAAACGGGCATCAGAAGTGCCACCAGCCCGGCAATGTGCCAAGGAGCTCAAAGCTCTCGGTTCCCATGTGGTGACCGCAATGTCAGGGCCGCGGGTGAATCCGTTCCCCGGCTTGTTAGCGGTAGAGGAGGGCCTGCCTGACCTGGCTCTAGTGCTGGGCGGCGATGGCACGGTGCTGGGGGCCGCCCGCCACCTGGCAGTGCACGACATCCCGATCCTCAGCATCAATGTGGGAGGCCATCTGGGTTTTCTCACCCATGACCGCCGTGTGTTGCGCGGCGATCAGATCTGGCAACGCCTTCAAGACGATCAGTTCGCGATTGAACGGCGCATGATGCTTCAGGCGATGGTGGATCGCCGTTCTGCTGAAGATCGAGCGGCTTCGCCGGGTCCGTTGCAGCAGCCGGATCTCGAAGACGATGAAGAGCACCACTGGGCCTTCAACGACTTCTACCTGCGGGCCTATCGCGATGAGATTTCGCCCACCTGCACCCTGGAGCTCGAGATCGATGGGGAAGTGATCGACCAGGTGCGTGGTGATGGCCTGATCCTCTCCACGCCCACGGGGTCCACCGGGTACGCCCTGGCGGCAGGGGGACCGATTCTTCACCCCGGCATCGATGCCATCATCGTTGCCCCGATCTGCCCGATGAGCCTCTCCAGCCGAACGCTGGTGGTGCCGCCCCGGGCCAGGTTGGCGATCTGGCCCCTCGGGGCTGGGGATCACCGCATCAAGCTGTGGAAGGACGGTGTGGGCTGCACGGTGCTGGAGCCTGGTGAGTGCTGCGTTGATCAGCAGGCGCGCCACCCTGCCCTGCTGGTGTTGCTTCATCAAAGCCCGTCGTATTACCGAACCCTCCCCCCCAACTTGCATTGGGCGGGAAGCCTGCACGCGTCTCA
>OCRG01000003.1_pt1 | contig 39778 bp, 37 predicted proteins | sample 1535071 | NCBI WGS metagenome assembly OCRG01 (sample SAMEA3275605, study PRJEB22092) | marine metagenome | biome: ENVO:00000447; feature: ENVO:00002042; material: seawater | collected 2014-06-22T16:30:00+00 | depth 0 m
CGTCGCAAGTAAGGAAGATGACGCATTTCGGTTCACCACCCATATTGGTCGCAGAGCGCTTTTCAACGTGGTAGAGCGGGTAACAACAGCGACCGTTTTCGGTCAGGGACGTATCGCAGTAATCCGCGTGTCGAGCTTCGTTTAAAACCACGTTCTCGACAATCGCGCCGAAGCGAATGGCGTCCCAGATAATCGGTTCGTTCTTTTGACTGAGATCGATGGTTTTTGCATAGCATCCGCCCTCGATATTGAAAACGGAGCCCGACGCCCAGCCGTGCTCGTCATCACCAATAAGATAGCGCGCGGGATCTGCAGAAAGGGTTGTCTTACCTGTGCCCGATAGTCCAAAGAAAAGCGTGGTATCACCGTCATCACCAATATTGGCTGAGCAGTGCATGGGTAGTACGTCTTTCTCAGGCAAGAGGAAGTTCTGTACTGAGAACATGGCCTTCTTCATCTCCCCCGCGTAACGCATACCTGCAATCAACACTTTTCGTTGGCCAAAATTGATAATCACAACGCCGTCTGAATTGGTGCCGTCGCGTTCGGGGTCGCAAACGAAGTCCGCTACGTTCAAAATCTTCCACTCGGCTTTATCCGACGGATTATAGTTTTCAGGGCGGATAAACATGTTGCGGCCAAACAGGCCCTGCCACGCTGTGCCGGTAATGACCTTTACCGGTAAATAGTGATCTGAGTGCTCACCCACATGTAGGTGTTGGACCCATTGCTCGTTCTTAGCAACGTGGGCCTTAACCCGGTCCCATAGCGCATCGAATTTATCGGCGGGAAATTCGCGGTTAACGCTTCCCCACTCTACCGCATCCTCGCTCGAGGGCTCCCGGACGATAAAACGATCAGCAGGAGATCGGCCGGTTCTGTGGCCTGTTTCAACGCGAAGCGCGCCGGTGTCAGTCAAGCAGCCTTCCTTGCGATCCAGAGCCATCTCGATAAGTTGCGCTGCTGTGCTGTCTATGTGTTTGATCGGTGCTTGTGCACTCTGTTCAACGGTCATGTGTGTCTACTTCCAGTGTGAGTGTGAAGGAAACGTGTGCCAGATTAGTGGAGAGTATGCTCCTCTTCTGGTCTAACGTCGGTTAGCGAATAAGAGTAGTGTTTACTACACATTTCGCAGTTCATCGTCACTGTTTCTTGCTCTTCAAAAAGCTCAGTGATCTCGTGTTCGGGTAATAAACGGATGGCATTAAGGCTTCGTTCGCTCGAGCAGTTGCACTCGAAGCGAATGCCTTTGGGGTCGAAACGCTTAACCGTCCATTCGTTAAAGAGTCGGTAGAGTAGGTTATCGGTGTCGATCGCTAGTAACTCGTCGTCGGTAACGGTTTCTGCAAGCGCGCACAACGTCTGCCACTGATCGAATCTCACGGTCTCGTCGGGCACCAACTGCTTGGGAAGCTGCTGCAACATCAAAGCCGCGGCGGCACCCTCATCGGCGGATAACCAAAATTTCGTTGCTAATTGTTCGCTTTGTTCAAAATAGTCACTGAGCACGTCGCACAGCTCATCGCGCTGAACCGCAATAATGCCTTGGTAGCGCTGACCTACATCGGGCTCAATCGTCAGCGTCAAAACGCCATTGGGCAGAAGGGAGCTGAGCGGACCTTTTGCTGCATCGAGATCGCCCCGAGCCAAGCCCCTGACCTGTCCTTCTGAAGAGCACTCGAGCATGACCAACGATAACGGGCCATCGCTGCGTCCCTGAAGCACAACGCGCCCTTGGAATTTCAAGTTGTTGCTGATGACAACGGTAGCTGCAGCAAATTCACCGAGAAGGCGCTTCACACCCTCACCGTAAGGGTGTGCAGCGTAAAGATCGTTCAGGACATGTTGAAGCGCTACCGTCTCGCCACGCACGTCCGCATCCTCGAACAAGAAACGAAAACTGTTGTCGGTGGAGGTTATGGTAGACATGACGCTAGTTTAACAAGCTCGCTCGAATGGGAGCGTGGAAACTAGCGTAGAATATTCACAATCGAGCTGCTGGATAGCAGCTCGGAGCCGTCACGTTAAGCCAGTGCCTTAACTTTTGCATTCAAACGGCTCTTATGGCGTGCCGCTTTGTTCTTTTTGATGATGCCTTTATTGGCCATACGATCAATGACAGGTACTGCCGCGTTGTAGGCTTCCTGCGCGGGACCGTGTTCGCCAGCGTTAACTGCTGCAATAACCTGCTTCATCTTTGTACGAACCAAAGAACGCAGACTTGCGTTGTGCGCGCGTTGCTTATCGTTTTGTTTTGCTCTTTTACGAGCCTGTGGTGAGTTCGCCACGAAATCTCTCCGGAATTCAAAGGGCGCAAATAGTGGGTGAGGTCGATGCCTATGTCAACCGCTCAGCGCCCATACGGTAATAATGTCTAACTTAGAGCCCTAGAATGACCAATAACCAGCCGAGGCCCGCAAGTAGCAGGGTTTCTTTTGCTTCCGCAAAGCGGAACAGTGCGTAGCCGTAGCCAACAGGTGGCAGTAGCACGGAGAACATGCCCCATGCGTAGTCTTCCTTCCATGCCGTTATGAGCAATAACCCCCAGCTCACTAACAGGCAAGACACTCCCAAAAACATCAAATATGCGCTAGACGCTTCCATCTCTTCTTCTCCGCAGGTAGGGTTCACGACGGGGCGCGATGCTACCAGATTACGCTCGCCAGAACACATTCAAAAAGGCGTAATGCGGTAAATAGTGGGATTCAAAGCGATCAATCCGCTTGGTTTGATTTGATATCGGCAACAGTAAAATGACAGACCCTTATAGCGAGATCAGACCTTACCGGGATCACGAGGTTAGCTCCGTGATCGACGATCTTTTGGCAGATAATGAATTTATCGACACGCTGATGGCGCTGCGTGGCAATAAAGTTGCTAAATGGCTACCCGTGGTATCGAGGCTTTTCGCACGCCGATTTTTGAAAAAACAGATTGCGGGTGTCGATACTGTCGAGGGATTCCAAGCCCTAGTAAAGCCACGGCTCGATCGAGTGGTTGAATCTACCTCGCAGTTTTCCAGTGACGGCATCGACGCGTTATCGACTTCGAGCTCTTATCTGTTTATCAGCAACCATAGAGACATTGTTATGGACTCTGCTTATGCCAACATCGTGCTGGTCGAGCAGGGGCATAGAACAGCACAAATCGCGATTGGCGATAACCTTCTGCAGAAGCCTTGGGTGTCTCACTTAATGCGCATCAACAAAAGCTTCATTGTGAAGCGTGACCTGAGTGGCCCCAAGCAGCAATTAGCTGCCTCGAAACAGCTCGCTAATTTTATGCGCAGCGCCATTACTGAGAATCAGGGCTCACTCTGGATAGCGCAGCGCGAGGGGCGCGCGAAAGATGGCAATGACCGAACCGAAGCTGCGGTCTTGAAAATGCTGACGCTGTCGCGCGATAAACAGTCGGAGTCGGCAGATGATGTGCTTGGTCAGCTGAATATTGTTCCTCTCACAGTCTCCTATGAGTTGGACCCCTGCGATTGTCGCAAGGCGCGCGAGCTGGCGGTGGGAGACGATTACCAAAAGCGTCAGTTTGAAGATCTCGACAGTATTGCCGCGGGAATAACGGGCGAAAAAGGTCGTGTGCACCTACATTTTGGGCGGCCGCTTAGGTCTGATTCTTTGTCCGTCGCTGACGCGGTTCGACTTATCGATGCGCAAATGGTGGAAAACTATCGGCTGTTCCAGACAAATATTTGGGCTTATGAGGCGCTGGGCGGTGGTGAAACCAATGCACTTCCCGAAATCGAAGGCGCCAGCTTGTCGCATTCAGAGTTTATGGCGCGGTTTGATGATTTGACGCCGCTTGAGCGAAACTTGGCACTCTCTGCCTACGCTAAACCCGTATTCAATTGGCTGCACCACCTGGCAAAGAGTTGATGCGCTTTGCTGAGTGAAGATCTGCGACAATCGGTTCGCGATGCCTTTTCCAACCTAACTCAAGCCAAGGGCCTGAAGCCGCGGTGGGGCCAGCGACAAATGATCGCTGAAGTCGCAAATACCTTGGGTGATACGGAGCGATCGCCGTTTCTGGCGATCGAAGCGGGTACGGGCACCGGTAAGACCATCGCTTACACAATTGCCGCCCTACCGGTGGCGAAAGCGCAATCCAAGACACTGGTGATTGCTACGGCGACCGTTGCGCTGCAGGAGCAGTTGATCCTAAAGGATCTCCCTGAGATAAAGCGGCACAGTGGTATCAGCTTTAGTTACCAGTTGGCGAAGGGTAGGAGTCGTTACCTCTGCTTATATAAGTTAGATCAGCTAATCCAGGGTTCGCCCGACACCCCGATGTTGTCGATGTATCCCGATGAGGCCGAGTTGCCTGAGGGCGAGGAGGCTCAGAGGACTTATGACGCCATGTTAATGGCGGTAAGTGACGATAGTTGGGATGGCGATCTTGATAGCTGGCCTGATGCGCTTGAGCCTAGTGTTATTCGATCAGTGACGACGGATCATTCGCAATGTTTGGGCCGCCGCTGCCCACATATTACGGGCTGTAGTTTCTTTCGTGCCAGAGAGGGGTTGGAAGAGGCAGATGTCATCGTGACCAATCATGACCTTGTGCTTTCAGACTTCCGCCTCGGTGGTGGACTCATCCTGTCAGCTCCGGAAGAAAGCTTTTATATTTTTGATGAAGGCCATCAGCTTGCCGAGAAGTGCTTGCAGCATTTCGCCTGCTTCGCTCGCAGTGGAAGGACATTGAATAATCTGGCGGAAAGCCAACAGTGGTTCGAGAGCAAGCAGACATTTTTCTTGGAGAATGATGTGCGAGCTGAGTCGCTCGCGGCCATTACGGCGAATCAGAGTGATCTACTGCAGATGACTCGGGACATCTTTGGTTTGTGCTGGTCGCTTTTGAATGACCGGACTGATACCCGCTCAGATTTGCGGTTCGAGTTTGGCGTTGTTCATAGCGAGCTTAGAGAGGGGGCAGCAGCGCTCCGCGATCTCTGGCGAATCAATCGCCAGCGATTAAATCCGCTCGCGGGGCTGGTTGAAGCACTGCTCGAGGAAGCCGACGCTGACAATAGAGAGACCTGGGAAGCCAGCCTTAACGATTTGCAGGTCATGGTTGCTCGCGCAGAAGGTCAAATTGCTCTCTGGGATAGTTATGCAGAATCTGCCGAGCCGACGGGAACACCGTGGGCACGCTGGATGCGTCACTACGGTGACGAGAGCGCTATAGAGTGCTTTGCGAGTCCTATTTACGCGAGAGATATTTTGTCGGAACACGTGTGGGATCGCGTAGCTGGTGTGGTTATGACATCAGCAACCCTGACAGCTCTGGGCTCTTTTGAGCACTTAATGCAGCAAACGGGACTACCGGAAGACACCACACTCGCACGCGTCGAGAGTCCGTTTGACGCGTCACGTGGAAGGTTTGTTGTGCCTGACATGCGGAGCAATCCAAGCAGCCCAAGCGAACATACTGATGAGTTGATTGAGCGCCTACCTTCGCTGCTTGAAGAGCGGCTAGGAACCCTCGTCCTGTTTAGCTCAAGGCGCCAGTTGCAAGAGGTTCAGGAAGCACTCGAATCCAGTTTTAGCGACGCACTGTTGATTCAAGGGGTTATGAGTAAAGCGGAGATTATCGCCGAACATCGGCGGCGCATCGACGCGGGATTGTCTTCGATCATTTTTGGTCTGGCGAGTTTCGCAGAAGGCGTCGACTTACCCGGTCGTTACTGCGAGCACGTCATTATCGCGAAATTACCGTTTGCGGCGCCGGATAATCCGATTGATGCAGCTCATGCTGAGCTACTCGAGGCGGAGGGACGTAATCCGTTTATGGAGCTGACGGTCCCTTCGGCGTCGCTCCGATTGCTTCAGGCCTGTGGCCGACTTCTTCGCACGGAGACAGATGAAGGGGTCATCACATTGCTGGACACGCGGATTGCCAGCAAGCGATACGGTCGCGCGATTTTAGAGACACTTCCTCGGTTTACTTTCGATATTCAGGGTTGATACACACCTTGAAGAGGTGCCACTGCGAGTTTGACTAGCCCAACTCAAGAGTTGAGTTGCATGCAGCGTTTCAGAAGGTTGCCGGGTGTGCAACTTACGAGGGCGCATCGAGTATCGTAGAGGGTGATCCTGATTTAATCTTTCGAGAATAAGCCCTCTGGGGCTAGAGCACAGTGACGAGTTGCTGGTGAAAGTTAGAAGCAAAAATTACAGGCAAAAAAAAGCCCCGCTTTACGGGGCTTTTTAACTCAGGCCATCAGTCCCAGCTCAGTGCACCACCGGTCTGATACTCAATCACACGTGTCTCAAAGAAGTTCTTCTCTTTGCGTAGATCCATGATCTCAGACATCCATGGGAATGGGTTCTGTGCACCCGGGAATTGCTCTGGAAGACCCAGCTGTGTCAGGCGTCGGTTTGCAATGAACTGAAGATATTCCTCCATCATGCTCGCGTTCATTCCTAGAACACCTCGGGGCATTGTGTCTCTAGCGTATTCAATCTCAAGCGCTGTGCCTTCGAGAATCATTTGAATCGCTTCCTGCTGGAACTCTTCTGTCCACAGATGTGGATTTTCCAGCTTGATTTGGTTGATGACATCAATGCCGAAGTTCAGGTGCATAGACTCATCACGCAGAATGTACTGGAACTGTTCCGCAACGCCCGTCATCTTGTTGCGACGACCCATCGAGAGGATTTGCGTAAAGCCACAGTAGAAGAAGATGCCTTCAGTCACGCCATAGAAACCAATCAGGTTTCGTAGCACCTGCTGATCGTCTTCTACCGTGCCTGTTGTGAAGTTGGGGTCTGATAGCGCTTGCGTCTTGTTGAGTGACCAAGATGCTTTCTTAGCGACAGACGGAACCTCACGATACATGTTAAAGACTTCACCTTCGTCCATACCGAGTGACTCAATGCAGTACTGGTACGCATGCGTATGAATCGCCTCTTCAAACGCCTGACGGAGGAGATACTGGCGGCATTCTGGGTTGGTAATGAGTCGGTAAATACCCAATACCAAGTTGTTGGCTACCAGCGAATCCGCTGTTGAGAAGTAGCCCAGCGAACGCATAACGATGCGACGCTCATCGTCAGTCAGGCCGTCTTCACTTTTCCAGGTGGCGACGTCAGCCGTCATGTTGATTTCTTGCGGCATCCAATGGTTTGCACAACCGTCGAGGTACTTCTGCCAGGCCCAGTCGTACTTAAAGGGTACAAGCTGGTTGAGGTCGGCGCGGCAGTTAATCATTGCCTTCTCGTCAACAGAGATACGTGACGCGCCCATCTCAAGCTCTTCCAGACCGGGTGCTGTATCGATATTTGCGACAGCCTCTGCAGCAGCTTTTACTGAATCAGTTGCTGGTGCCGCTACTGCTGGTTGCTCGTTGAGCGTTTCGAGCGCCTTGTTAACCACTTCGGGCTGAACAGGTGCTTGTTGCTGTGATGCAGCAGTAGGCGCTTCGCCCTCTGCTACGTTGTAATCATCCCAATTAAGCATCGTTAACTCCTTTAACTTATTTGGTTACTGACAAGCTTCACAATCTGGATCGTCAAGCGAACAGGCCTTGGGTACTGGCGCTGGTTGCACTGGCGCGGCTTCCGCTGCTTGTTGAGATACAGCGTTGAGTTGCCCAGTGTTAACCGTCGATTTCTCGGTGCCGGTAGCCGCTAACGAACGCAAGTAGTATGTTGTTTTCAAACCGCTGTACCAAGCCATTCGGTAGGTAACGTCCAGTTTTTTACCACTTGCGTTGTTGATGTATAGGTTCAGTGACTGAGCCTGATCGATCCACTTCTGGCGACGGCTCGCAGCGTCCACTAACCAGCGAGGCTCAACCTCAAACGCAGTCGCGTATTTAGCTTTTAAATCGGCTGGGATTCGATCCACCGCCTGTACGCTACCGTCGAAGTACTTGAGATCATTGACCATCACTTTGTCCCACAAGCCACGCTCTTTAAGATCGCGCACCAAGTAAGGGTTGACCACAGTGAATTCGCCAGAGAGGTTCGATTTCACGTACAAGTTTTGGTACGTCGGCTCGATTGACTGCGACACGCCCGTGATGTTGGCAATGGTCGCGGTTGGTGCAATCGCCATGACGTTTGAGTTACGCATACCTTGCTGCGCAACTTTGCCGCGCAGGGCATCCCAATCCATGCTGCTCTCTTGGTTGACCGAGATATAGTCGGTGCCGCGTTGCTCTACCAGCATGTTGAGCGAGTCGATGGGGAAAATGCCCTGACTCCACAACGAGCCTTCGTAGCTTGAGTAAGCGCCGCGCTCTGCAGCAAGATCAGTTGACGCGCTGATCGCGAAGTAGCTGATGGCTTCCATCGACTTATCTGCAAACTCAACAGCCTGCTCCGACGCATATGAGATGTCTGTCTTGTACAGAGCATCTTGGAAGCCCATGAGGCCCAGACCAATAGGTCGGTGCTTCATATTTGAGTTTTCCGAGGTCTCAACAGAGTAATAGTTGATGTCGATGACGTTATCGAGCATGCGGATCGCGGTTGTCACTGTCTTGCGCAACTTGTCGATGTTCAGCGCGCCGTTCTCAATATGCTGTGGCAAGTTGACTGACCCGAGGTTGCACACGGCGATCTCATCTTTGCTCGTGTTGAGCGTGATCTCTGTGCAGAGATTTGACGAGTGAACCACACCGCAGTGTTGTTGTGGTGATCGGATGTTGCAGGGATCTTTGAAGGTAATCCATGGGTGACCTGTCTCAAAAATCATGCCGAGCATCTTGCGCCACAGTGCCTGTGCTTTCAGCGTCTTGTGAAGCTTCAGTTCGCCAGTACGAGCTTGCTCTTCGTATTGCATGTAACGCTCTTCAAACGCCGTGCCGTACAGGTCGTGCAGATCCGGGACATCGTTTGGCGAGAACAGCGTCCAGTCACCATCTTCGAAAACGCGTTTCATGAACAGATCTGGTACCCAGTTCGCTGTATTCATATCGTGCGTACGGCGACGATCGTCCCCTGTGTTCTTGCGGAGCTCGAGGAATTCCTCGATATCCATATGCCAAGTCTCGAGGTAGGCACAGACTGCTCCCTTGCGCTTGCCTCCTTGGTTAACGGCAACGGCTGTGTCGTTTACTACTTTCAAGAAAGGTACGACGCCCTGGCTCTTACCGTTGGTGCCTTTGATGTAGGCGCCCAGCGCTCGCACGGGCGTCCAGTCATTTCCGAGGCCGCCAGCAAACTTCGAGAGCATTGCATTGTCTTGAATCGCGCCATAAATGCCGTGGAGGTCATCAGGTACTGTTGTCAGGTAGCAAGAGCTTAACTGTGGACGCAGTGTGCCGGAGTTGAACAATGTTGGTGTCGAACTCATATAGTCAAATGAGGACAGAAGCTGATAGAACTCGATTGCGCGTGCGTTCTTGTCATCTTCGCGTGTTGCGAGGCCCATGGCCACTCGCATGAAGAACAGCTGTGGCAGCTCAAAACGCGTTTCATCGCTGTGGATGAAGTAGCGGTCGTATAACGTCTGCAAGCCCAGGTAGCTGAACTGAAGATCGCGCTCAGGTAGCAACGCGGCACCCAGCATGTCGAGGTCGTAGTCAGCGAGATTTGGCGCCAACAACTCCAGTTCGATGCCGCGACTGATGAACGATTTGAGTGCTTGTGGATAGTAGGTATCCATGTCCCCTTGTGTCGCAGAATCTGCCACGTTGAGGAAGCTCAAACCTTCGGCGCGAAGGTTGTCGAGTAGCAGGCGCGCAGCAACACTCGAGTAGTTAGGTTCCTGCTCGATCATGGTGCGTGCTGTGATTACGAGTGATGTGCTTAGCTCTTGCTCGGTGACACCGTTGTAGAGGTTTTTAAGTGCTTCATCAATGATGGCTGCCTCGCTGACGTCAGAGAGGTCCATGCACGCCTCTGCAACGATCGTGCGGATGCGTTCGATATCCAAAGGCTTCGAGGTGCCGTCTGCACCCACCACATTGATCGCGCCAGCGGCTGCTTCAGACTCGGGTGACAGCGCTTCTTTCTCAACGCGCGCTTGTCGTCGCGACTCGCGATAGATGACGTAGTCGCGTGCAATGAGGTGCTCACCGGCACGCATCAGCGCGAGTTCAACCTGGTCTTGGATATCCTCGATGTGGATGGTGCCGCCTGAGGGCATACGGCGCTTGAACGTGCCGACAACCTGCTCGGTCAACTTTGCGACGGTTTCGTGAATTCGTGAGCTTGCGGCAGCAGTTCCGCCTTCAACGGCTAGGAATGCTTTCGTGATCGCGACAGAAATTTTGCTGTCCTCGAAAGGCACCACGGTCCCATTGCGTTTAATGACGCGCATTTGTCCTGGCGCCGTTGCCGCTATTCGGGTCTGGCTGGGTGTTCCTGTTACTGGCGGGGTTGCGGGCGTTTGATTGCCTGCGGTTTCGCTGCCTGTCTGCATGCTGTTGTCACCTCACGTGTGTTTCTGTGGTTAAACAACCGCTCAATGCGTGGTGTCTGTTTTACTAATTTTCACCACATCTTGGGGTCGTTACTGATTGCACCCCCAAGATAGGGCGGAGAGGGGTGGATTGCAAGCCCCAAAAGCTGCGAATTTCCTGTGGATAAGATGTGCTGGTTTGTAAAGTTAGTAGTAACTCACACAACCACGCGCGTAATGGCGAAAAAGGATAGGTTATGCTGATGGGACGATGGATGAATATTGATTAAGCAAATGAAGGCGGACGGTAATTTTTACCGTTAAGTAACGCTTCATTTTTTCTCGCAAAGTAGGTTTGGCCGGTGGCCCGGTTCTAGCGCAGGAGAAACTCGATTAATGCCTTTTGGGCGTGAAGTCTGTTTTCTGCTTCATCCCAAATGACCGTATCTGGATTATCCATGAGGTCCGCGGTGATTTCCTCACCGCGATGGGCGGGCAAACAATGTAAATAAAGCGCTTCAGGATCGGCAAGGTCGAGTAAATCTTGATTGAGCTGATAGGCTGATAGCGCCTGTTCGCGCATGCGCGCCTCCTCTTCCTGACCCATTGAGGCCCAAACATCAGTTACCAATAAGTGAGCGCCTTCGCTCGCTCGCTTGGGATCGTTTTCTATGCTCGCAAAGCCCTGCGCCTGATCCAGTAATTCTGTGGATGGCTCGAATCCCTCGGGGCAGGCGATTTTTAGGTGAAAGCCTAAAATCTTCGCGGCGTTAATGTAGGACTGGCACATGTTGTTACCGTCCCCAAGCCAGCAGACCGTCTTGCCCTGAACATCGCCACGGTGCTCCATCCAGGTTTGCATATCGGCGAGAAGTTGGCAGGGATGGTAGTCATCCGTAAGCGCATTGATCACAGGTACGCTCGAATGCTCCGCAAAAAGCTCGACGTCCGTATGAGCGAAGGTGCGAATCATGACGATATCAACCATCGATGAGATCACCTTGGCTGTATCACTAATCGGCTCACCGCGTCCCATTTGCGTATCGGCTGATGAGAGAAACATGGCGCTGCCGCCCAGTTGAGTCATTCCCGCTTCAAAGGATACGCGGGTCCTGGTCGATGATTTCGCAAAAATCATCGCCATCACTTTTCCTTTCAGCGAGTCGTGAGCCACGCCATTTCGCTGAAGCTTTTTTAACTCCGATGCGCGCTTCAATAGGGCCAGAAGCTCATCGCGAGTTAAGTCGTTCAATGTCAGGAAGTGACGAGTGTGGCTCATTGTGAGAACTCCAGCAGTTTATTTCAGCGGGTTTTACCCAGTTCATTCAAGATATCAGCCACGCGCTCGCCAACTGACCTCGCCTGCGGTTTAGTCATTACCAGAGGTGGTAGAAGTCGAATAGTGCTGCCACCAGCGACGTTTAAGAGCAGGCGTCTATCGAGCGCCATGCGAACGATATCGGTGGTTGGGACGTTGGGCTCGATGCCAATCATTAGCCCGTGGCCTCGCTCGTCTTTTACCAGCTCCGAGTCGTTTAATTGGCCGTGCAGTCCCTCGAGGATCCATCCTCGAATAGGATCAGCCTGCTTCCACAGTTGCTCGGTGCTCAGTGTGTTGATGACCGCACTGGCCGCCGCGCAACAGATCGGGTTGCCACCGTAAGTTGTTCCGTGATCGCCCGCGATAAGCAACGCGCTTGCGCGATCGTTGGTCATGCAGGCACCTATGGGCATACCGTTGCCCAGGCCTTTGGCTGTTGCCAATACATCTGGCATGACGCCCAAACGCTGAAAAACGTATAACGCACCGCAACGACCGTTGCCCGATTGCACTTCATCGAAGCTGAGTAGCCAGTTGTGTTGATCGCAAAGCTCTCGGGCGCGCTGAAGAAAAGCAAGCTCGAGTGGCCAAATGCCGCTTTCACCTTGAACAGGCTCTAAATGCACAGCGACCACATCCTTGTGATGCTTGGCGATGGTTTCCAGGCCTTCAATATCGTTTCTGCCAATGCGGATAAAGCCCGGTAGTAGCGGTTTGAAGGCCTGTTGAATTGCCGCACTGCCTGTTGCAGACAGCGCACCCATGGTTCTGCCGTGGAATGCGCCCTCTATGACCACAATCTTCGGGTCTTCGATGCCCTGATTAGCACCATGGCGTCTTGCAACTTTAATCGCAGTCTCGTTGGCTTCAGCGCCTGAGTTGCAAAAGAAAACTTTTTCCATACCGGTGAGTTGGGTTAGCTCGGTGGCGAGTCGCTCCTGCTGAGGGATCCCATAGAGATTTGATGTATGAAGCAGCGTTTCAGCTTGCTCGGTTATGGCTCTTGTTATGTTTGGATGACAGTGTCCTAGATTGGTTACTGCAATCCCCGACAACGCGTCAAGAAAGGGCTGACCTTTCTGATCGAACAGTTCTGCACCCGCGCCCGATGCGAAAGCAACGGGGAGACGACCGTAGGTGGGCATAATGGCAGACATGTCAGAATCCTAAGTTGGTTTTACTCTCGATGACGCACCAGTTTCTGGTAAGCTATTCGCTACAACAGAACACGAATCACACCGCGGAGAGCGTAAATGGACATTATGGAGACCATTAAGGATCAGATCGAGAGCAATCGAGTGATTCTGTACATGAAAGGTTCCCCAAATCAGCCTCAATGTGGGTTTTCTGCGAGAACCGTTCAAGCGCTAATGGGCTGCGGTCAGAAATTTGCCTATGTCGATGTGCTCAGTAACCCAGAGATTCGAGCAAATTTACCTGCTTATGGTAACTGGCCCACTTTCCCGCAATTGTGGGTCGACGGCGAGCTCATCGGCGGTTGCGACATCGTGTGCGATATGGACGCAACGGGCGAGCTTAAAGAGGTTGTTGTGGGTGAGGGCGGCTCCGAAGCGTGAACTCGGAGCCTCGGCGGTCTCATCCTTCGCTGGGTTTAACCGTCTTCATGGCCGTTTGCAGATAGTTCTGCTCGCCCACGCGATCCATCAGAGACAACTGCGTTTCCAGCCAGTCGATATGCTCTTCCTCGGCATCTAGGATTCGCTTTGCTAAATCGCGCGACACGTAATCACCGACTTCCTCGCAGCACTTAACCGTGGCTTTAAGGTCCTCGTGCGCCACGTGCTCGAGTTGAAGGTCGCACTCGAGCATTTCACGAGGCGTCTCCCCAATCCTCAGTTTGCCAAGATCCTGCAAGTTGGGGATTCCCTCGAGAAATAAAATACGCTCGACAAGTTCATCTGCGTGTTTCATCTCGTCGATTGACTCGTGGTACTCGTGCTCAGCGAGTTCAACAAGCCCCATATCTTTGTACATTTTTGAGTGCAAAAAGTACTGATTGATCGCGACAAGCTCGTTGTACAGAATTTTGTTGAGGTGACGAATAACGTCTGGGTTGCCTTTCATGACTGAAGTCCTGATCTGTCGTTAACACAGGCTGAATTATAGCCTAAGACGCCGACCTTAAAAAGCATAAGTTATTGATTTTTAATGAAAAGAAAATGAAAACGATTCGCAAACGCAGTCGCGTTTAGGTTTGCAATCAGCCTTGGCGAGCGGCCTGAATTTGCACGCCGCGATTCATAGCTTCGCTGACTAGCGATTCAGCAAAACACGAGCACTTACCACACTGGGTCGAACAGCCAGTGGCACGACTGACGTCGGCCAGTGAACGCGCACCAGCGGCTACTTGCTCTCGGATAGCTCGGTCGGTGACGCCTTTGCAGATGCATACATACATGCGAGAAACGTAATGCTAATGAGAACCATTGTCAACAATCAATGTGGAGTCTAGCGTATACTCCGCGCTTTCATAGGTAGGGAACGGTTAAGTGACGGTAAAGCAGCATATAGAAGCACTCGCAAAATCTGCAAAGGCCGCATGCCCAATTATCGCAAATGCGCCGGTAGCCCAACGAAATGCTGCATTGGCGGCGATTGCCGACGCCATCGAAGGGTCGCGCTCAGCACTGCTAGAGGCTAACGCGCTCGACCTAGAGGCTGCCCAAAGTGCTGGGTTAGATTCAGCGCTCATCGATCGTCTAGAACTCAATGCCGACCGCATCGACGGCATGCTCGAGGCACTAAAAATAGTACGCTCTTTACCCGATCCCATAGGTGGCATCGAAGGCCTAAAGGCAATGGAGTCTGGGATTCAAGTCGGGAAAATGCGCGTTCCACTTGGCTTGATTGGCATTATCTACGAGTCCCGACCAAACGTAACAATTGATGCGGCAAGTCTGTGTCTTAAGTCGGGTAATGCCGTCCTGCTTCGAGGCGGTTCGGAAGCTATCCGCTCAAATCTTGTGCTATCTGACTGCATCAAGCGAGGACTGGCATCTTCAGGCTTATCAGAGGATGCAGTCCAAGTTGTCGATACCACCGACCGTAACGCTGTTTCTGCCATGGTAAGTCTTGAAGGTGTGGTGGATATGATTGTGCCCCGGGGGGGGAAGGGGTTGATAGAGCGCGTTGCACGCGAGGCCAAGGTGCCCGTATTGAAGCATTTAGACGGCGTTTGTCACCTCTACATCCATGCAGACGCTGATCCTAAGATGGCTGTTGAGCTGTCTTTGAATGCAAAGACTCATCGCTACGGCACCTGCAACACGATGGAAACGCTGTTAGTCGACAGGGCAATGAGCCAGACGCTGCCGGCTATCGCCGCACCCTTGCTAGAGAAGGGCGTCGAGTTGCGCGGCTGCAGCAAAACGACAGAAATACTTGGCGATCACTGCACTCCTGCCTCGCCAAGCGACTGGGATGAAGAATACTTAGCACCTATTTTAGCGATCAAGGTCGTTGACGGAGTTGAGGAGGCGATCGCTCATATTAGCCAGCACGGATCCGGGCACACCGACGCCATTGTCACTAACTGCCATCAGACTGCGATGCACTTCTTGCGAGCTGTGGATTCAAGTTCGGTTATGGTGAACGCCTCGACACGATTTGCTGATGGTTTTGAGTACGGTTTGGGGGCTGAGATCGGTATCTCTACGGATAAAATTCACGCTCGAGGCCCCGTCGGTCTCGAAGGATTGACCAGTCAAAAATATGTAGTGCTGGGTGATGGCAATATCCGAGTGTAAGCCCCGTATTGGTGTTATGGGGGGGAGTTTTAACCCCGTACACTTTGGCCATTTGCACGTGGCAAGCGACGTAAAACAGCGCCTTAATCTTGACCATATGTTCTTAATGCCCGCCGCACAATCGCCGCTGAAGGCGCAACACGCGGTGACGGCTGCCCATCGTGTTACTATGCTCGAGCTTGCGGTTGAAGCATTTCCTGAGTTGGAGCTGGACTGCAGAGAAATCCATCGTGCGGGACCATCCTTTACGATCGATAGCCTTGCCAGCTTACGAGATGACTTTGGCGAGGAGGCTGGTCTCTATTTTGTCATTGGCGACGATTGTTTGCCGACCTTGCACCGTTGGCGTCAGTGGCGTGACTTGACGGCCTATGCGAATCTGATCGTTACCAAAAGACCAGGCCAATTTGGGCTGCCCACTGAGGAAGTTTTGCAGTGGTTGAGGGGGGTTGAGATTGACCTTGATGGCATTGATTCGATGGCCAGTGGGGGACTGTCTCGTGTTGAGTGTTCGTTGGTTGATATTTCCTCAACGGAGCTGCGCGAGGGGTTGACCCGTGATCAGGGGCTGGAGAAGGTGATCCCAAGCGCAGTAATAGAGTATATTAAGCAGCATCAGCTATACCGCTAACTTTATTTCCGAGAGGCTTTTTTTGACGCAACCTAGCACTCCCATGACCGACCTTGTGGTCGATGCACTCGAGGACCTTAAAGCCGTCGACCCAAAGATTTTGGATGTGCGCGGCATTAGCTCCGTAATGGACTACCTGGTGGTCGCCAGCGGGAACTCTTCACGGCACGTGAAGTCGCTCGCTGATAATGTGGTCATCAAAGCCAAAGAAGCGGGCTGGCCTCCTATTGGTGTAGAGGGCGAAAACGCCGCGGACTGGGTGCTGGTTGATCTGGGCGACGTTGTGGTCCATGTCATGCAGCCAGCGGCGCGAAGTTTCTACGATCTTGAGCGCTTGTGGTCTGGTGACGAAGAGCCTGTACCCATGGATGAAGCGCACGCAGACGTCTTGAATTGAGTATGCGAGTGCTCACCGTCGGCACCCGGATGCCGGATTGGGTGAGTCGCGGGGTCGAAGAATACGCAAAACGCCTGCCTCGCGACGCCGCCGTTGAGTGGTGCGAGATCCCCGCCTCTAAGCGCTCAAGAGATACAGCTGAAAGTCGGATGCTTGATGAATTTCAGGCGATTGAGCGCCGTTTAAAAGATCAAGAAGTCATCGTTGTTCTGGATGTCGAAGGCAAGGTTTTGGCGACAGAGGCGATCGCAGAGGCCATCCAGACTTGGCAGGATCAAGGGGCGAAAGTGGCTTTCGTCATCGGAGGACCGGACGGGATTCACCCGCAACTCAAGGCAAGGGCGACAGCTAAATGGTCTCTGGGGCGTATTACACTTCCACACCCTCTCGTTCGCGTCATTCTGGCCGAGCAACTCTATCGCGCGTGGTCTATTAACGCAGGACATCCTTACCATCGCGCTTGAGCTGTTAATTACGGTAAGCTCCCCATGGGGAGAGGGTTGACGCGACATGGCACGCCAGCTGAATCAAATGCAAGACTGGGCGCGCGAAACGCGCCTTACGCACGCGCGTATTGTGGTGCTTGCGATGCTTATGCTCTTGGTTATGGTTGGGCTTCTCTACCGCTATTTCTACCTCCAGATTATTCAGAACGAAACCTTCCGCGCACAGTCAGACAGAAACCGCATCGCCGTTCGCGCTGTTGCACCAACCCGCGGTGTCATTGTCGATCGCGAAGGGCGCCTGCTCGCTGAGAACTTGCCGTCCTTCACCCTCGCACTAACCCCTGAAAGAGTCTCAAATCTTGACGAGACGCTGGCCGAATTAAGAGAGTTGCTGAAGCTTACAGAGGATGACATTGCGCTTTTCTCTGAGACGCGACGGCGCACGAGACCGCTCAGCCCGGTACCCTTAAAGTATCGACTGAGTGAGTCCGAACGCGCCTTGCTAGCGGTTAACAAACATCGCTTTGAGGGTATGTCCATACTTACCGAGTTGACTCGTCACTACCCTGAGGGCGCATTATTAGGCCACACCGTTGGCTATGTAGGGCGTATTGGGAAGGACGACATCGCCGCTGCGGACACTGAGCAGTATCGAGGTATAACCCACATAGGAAAAGTTGGCCTTGAGGCCTATTACGAAACCGTGTTGCGTGGCGAATTAGGGGTTAGTCAAATAGAGACGAATGCTCGCGGCGTTGACCTGCGCGTGGTCGACCGAATAGAGCCAACGCCCGGAGCTCAGCTCAGGCTCCACCTGGACGCCGAGTTACAGCGCATTGCGGCCGAGGCTTTGGGAGACATGCGAGGTGCTGTCGTTGCAATTGATACGCGGTCAGGTGGTGTCCTTGCTGCCTACTCTAACCCCGGCTATGACCCCAACAAATTCGTGAATGGTATTAGTTTTGGAGACTATGCGTTGTTGCGCGATTCGCGCGATGCACCGTTGCTCAATCGCGTGATTCAGGGGCAATACCCCCCGGCATCCACCGTCAAACCAATGCTCGGACTTGCAGGCCTGAATCGAGGGGTAATCGATGCGGAGACGCTAATCGCCGACCCTGGTTACTACACCTTGCGCGGCGATAAGCGGCGCTATCGGGACTGGATTTTACGTATCCGGGGTACAGGGCATGCGGATTTTATGAACCTCAGGGACTCTATTGCCCAATCTTGCGATGTTTATTTCTATGAACTCGCAAATCGCCTCGGTATCGATGCGCTCTCAGAGTCTCTATATGACTTTGGTATCGGATCACCTACGGGGATCGACTTGCCGAGTGAAAAACGCGGGATCTTGCCGTCCGCCGAATGGAAGCGCGAAACCATAGGCAGTAGCTGGTATGGAGGCGAGACGCTGATCGTAGGGATTGGACAAGGCTATATGTTGGCGACACCACTCCAGTTAGCCGTCGCTACCAGCGCGCTCGCCATGCGGGGAACGGCATACAAGCCGCATTTGGTGGCATCAATCGCTGGTGAGGCGGTTATTCCGGAGCCGCTGCTTTCGATATCGGCGCCAACCGAGTACTGGGATGAAGTGTTCGCGGGAATGGTAGACACCGTATTTGCACCCAGAGGTACGGCAGCGGGGATGAGACGGGGCTTGGAGTATACGGTTGCTGGTAAAACCGGAACGGCTCAGGTTGTAGGGATTGCGCAGGACGCGACCTATGACGAGGAGAGCCTCTCTGAATATCAACGCAATCATGGTTGGTTCATCGCTTTTGCGCCCGTCGAATCACCGCAAATAGCGATCGCAGTACTGACTGAGAATGGTGGTGGGGGCAGCACGGCGTATCCGGTTGCACGTTCCATGTTGGATTATTGGATGACGCACCATGAGTCATGACTTCGAGCGCGTATCGCAGGTGTCGTCGCGAGATCTGGGCTCGCGCATTGCGTTTCTCAGGCTCTTACACATTGATTTGTGGCTATTTATTCCGCTCGTACTTTTGAGCATGGCGGGTTTGGTTGTTCTGTACAGCGCGAGCGGTCAATCGGAGCCCATGATGACCGCACAAATTCGAAATTTATTTGTGGCATTCGCGGTGCTTTTGACGACTGCCCAGCTGCGTATGGAGACGCTGAAACTGATATCGCCCTACGTTTTTGCGCTCGGTCTTCTGCTGCTTGTCGGCGTTGCGTTCTTTGGTGTCGGCGCCAAGGGTGCTCAACGATGGTTGAGCCTTGGGTTTATTCGTTTTCAGCCCTCGGAAATCATGAAAGTGGCGATGCCACTCGCTGTCGCATGGTGGCTTTCCAAGAAGGCGCTGCCACCCACTGCAAAGTCAATGCTCGTTGCGGCCATGATGGTAGCGTTACCCTCGTTCCTCATTTTGCGTCAGCCCGACTTGGGGACCTCGTTATTGGTAGCGAGCAGCGGCCTCGCTGTCATTTACATGGCCGGTATCCAATGGCGTTACATTCTCTCTCTGATCTTAGTTGCACTACTGTCTATTTGGCCGGCATGGGTGTTTGTCCTCAAAGACTACCAAAAACAGCGTGTTCTAACGCTTTTTAACCCTGAGTCAGACCGGTTAGGTGCGGGCTGGAACATCATCCAATCGAAGACGGCAATCGGGTCGGGCGGTTGGGAAGGATTAGGTTGGATGCAGGGGAGTCAGGCTCAGCTCGATTTCCTTCCTGAGGGCCACACCGACTTCATCATCGCGGTGCTGGCAGAGGAATTTGGCTTTCGGGGTGTAAGCCTGCTTTTTATTTTTTACGCGGCGATTCTTTTTCGCGGTCTCATAATTTGCTGGCACGCCCAATCTAGTTTTGCGCGTCTGCTTGCAGGTGGGCTGATTACTACCTTCTTTTTTGGTTTGGTAGTGAACCTTGGTATGGTTTCGGGACTCTTACCGGTAGTGGGGGTTCCTTTGCCAATGGTGAGTTACGGTGGAACGGCAATGGTCTCTATGATGGTTGCCTTTGGCATGTTGATGGCAATTTCTACGGAAAAACCGGTTACCCGGGCAATGCGTTAAGACCGTTGACTTTCGGTTAACGACACCATGGACAATGCGGTTCTCGCTCATCAGGCTGGGGGCGGTTGTCGTGGACGGTCTAGTTGATAGTGGTAAAGCTATAGAGATGTACTTTGATGATGTTTTGGGGGTTACGAATGCAGACAAAGAGCAACTGGTTTAGAGGTGTGGTCGCCTGTACGGTTTTATTGAGTTCATTAGGTGCGAGTGCAGATTACCGCGATCACCCCAACGCTGCGGCGTTAATTGACCGAGTGGTTGCGAAAGGCGTTGACCGAGAGTGGCTCGACGCCGCCTTAAAGGAGGCCACCAAGCAAGAAAGTATCCTCAAGGCAATTTCGCGACCTGCTGAGAAAAGTAAGCCCTGGTCTGAGTATCAAGATATTTTTCTCACCGATCGGCGTGCCAAGGAGGGGATAAAGTTTTGGCGAGAGAATCGCGAAGCCCTCGATCGCGTTAGCGCCGACACAGGCGTTCCCTCGGAAATCATCGTCGCCATTATCGGCGTGGAGACATATTACGGGCGAATCACCGGTGGTTACCGAGTGATCGATGCGTTAACCACACTGGCCTTTGATTACCCTAGAAGATCGCCCTTCTTTACCAAGGAGTTAGAGGTTTTTTTGTCCTTGGCCTATGAGTCTGGACTGCCGATGACTGAGATGAAGGGGTCCTATGCGGGTGCAATGGGACTTGGGCAGTTCATGCCTTCGAGCTACACCGCTTACGCCAAAGATTTTGAAGGCGATGGGGTTATCGATATTTGGACAAACCCCAACGATGCCGTGATGAGTGTGGCCAATTACTTCGTTGCACACGGCTGGCGTCCCGGTGGTAATGTCATCGCCGCTGCCGACTTCAATGGGGAAGCATCGGTATTCGAGGGTGGCTTGAAGCCAAAGAAATCTATCGCCGAACTCTCGAAGTTGGGCTTAACACCGCGCGATGATGTGTCGGCAAGCGCCAAGGCCACGCCTATAAAGTTTGAGGGTAAATCGGGTGATGAATATTGGTTGGGTTTGCACAACTTCTACGTGATTACGCGCTACAACCACAGCGCCATGTATGCGATGGCTGTTTACCAGCTCAGCCTAGACCTGAGAGCAAGAATGTTGTGAGGCTTTTTGGGACAGTTATTAGCCTTGCCATCCTCTTTGGTTGCGCAGGCACAAAGCCACGCACTGTCGATTACGAACCACCGCCCGTGTCACCCGAAGCGGTTGCTGAGGCTGTGCCGTCCGCTGACCCAGTATCGAGGATGGGAAACAAGAGCCCCTACAGCGTTTTTGGCAAGCAATACACTGTGATGCCCACTGCGAGGGGTTACAGCGAGGAGGGGATTGCTTCCTGGTACGGTATGAAATTTCAGGGCAGGTTGACCTCAAACGGCGAGGTGTTTGATGTCTACAAGGCCACCGCCGCTCACAAATCACTCCCGCTTCCAAGCTTCGTGCGAGTGACAAATCTCGAAAACAATGACTCAATGATTGTTCGAGTGAATGATCGAGGACCGTTTGTTGATGATAGGTTGATTGATGTCTCTTACGGCGTGGCGGTTCGTCTGGGTTTTGCCGAGCAGGGCACGGCACGTGTCCGCGTTGAACATATTGACGTATCGGGGGTGGATGACTGGCGAAATTCGGAAGTCACGACTTACCGACGATTGCAATTAGGTGCTTATGAACTAAGGAGTTCTGCAGAGGATTTGGCTGAGGCAGTCCGCGAGCTGGTGGGTCAAGCGATTCCGGTTACTGTTTCTGGTGTGTCGTCAGGTCAGCAAATGATTTATCGCGTTCGCCTGGGGCCAGTTGAAGGTACAGACAGCCTAGAGCAGCTTGATCGAATCCAGGCGAATTTGCGTGACAATGGATTCCCCGAGGGGCAGCGATTGCCCTGAGCTATTGCCGGTTTGAGTTGATACACTAGCGGCGCAATTTTAATAGGTACACGAAGGTAGGGAACGTAATGCGGTTGAGTCGAGTAGGGCGGATTTTGGTTCTGGGTTGTATTGGGCTAAGTAGTTCGGTCATTGCCGCTGTTCCTCCCGCGCCAAATCTCCCGGCGGATGCCTATTTTTTGATGGACGCGACGACGGGACAGGTGCTGGTCGATTATCAAGGGGACCTCTCTCTGCCTCCGGCTAGCCTGACAAAAATCATGACGTCATATGTATTGGCTGAAGAAGTCGACTCTGGTCGCGCCTCATTGGACGATATGATTACCGTCAGCCGCAACGCTTGGTCGCAAAACCCAACCTTTCAGGGGTCGTCATTGATGTGGATTGAGCCCGGAAAGCCCGTAAGCCTAGAAGACCTTGAGCGCGGTGTTGTGATTTCGTCCGGCAACGATGCCTCGGTTGCAGTGGCAGAGCACCTGGCGGGAACCGAATCGAGCTTTGTAGATGTCATGAACCAGATCGCGGCTGATCTGGGGTTGGATAACACCACCTATCGAAACCCACACGGGCTTCCCCATCCTGAGCACCGAACAACAGCACGAGATCTCGCAAAACTTTCTGTCGCTTTGATCAACAACCACCCAGAACACTACAAAATCTATAAAGAGAAGAGTTTTACTTACAACGGTATTAAGCAATACAACCGTAACGGATTATTGCGGACCGACAGCACGGTGGACGGCTTGAAAACCGGCTATACCAGTGAGGCGGGTTACGGCTTGGTCGCTTCTGCAAAGCGAGATGATATGCGCTTGGTTTCAGTGGTGCTGGGGAGTGCCACGCGACGGACTCGAACGTCGGAGAACGCAAGTCTCCTGAATTACGGATTCCGCTTTTTTCAAAATCTCAGACCCCTCTCTGCCGAGGTCACATTGGCCGAGCCCAAGGTCTGGAAAGGTGCCAAGGAAACGGTTCACGGTGGTGTGCTCGAGTCGGTTGTTTTGACCGTGCCGCGCGAGCGGGCCGAACCAACCATCGAGGTAAGCGTTAATGAGCAGTTAGAGGCACCGCTCAAGCGTGGTGACGAGATTGGTATTGTCACGGTCAAGCGCGATGGTGAAGTGCTTTTTGAAACACCCCTTTTGGTGCTCGACGATGTTGATAGTGGCGGTTTCTTTAAGCGCCTCATCGATGCTTTGATCCTTTGGTTTCAGAACCTTGTAGGCTGATCCGTGACTGACCCAGAGGCGCCAAAAATTGAATTTCCCTGCAGTTATCCCGTCAAAGTGGTGGGAAGAGCGACGCCTGATTACGCCTCGGCGATTCGCGCTATCGTCGAACGACATGCACCGGGATTGACCGACGCCGATATCGTTACCAAAAGTAGTCGATCTGGCACGTTTGACTCGATAACGTTCACCATCATTGCGACGGGGGAAGACCAGCTCTCGGCCCTGCATGCAGAGTTAGTCGCGTCGGGCCGTGTGTCCATGGTGATTTGATCGAATGCATGTCAGGGAATTAGGACAGGTACCCTACCTCACGACGATCGATGCCATGAAGGCGTTCACCAAGGCGAGAGGCGTCGATACACCTGACGAGCTTTGGGTACTCGAGCATCCACCGGTTTTTACGCAGGGCATCGCGGGCAAATCAGAACACCTGCTCGCTCCCGGCGATATCGAGGTCATTCAAACCGATCGCGGTGGGCAAGTGACCTATCACGGCCCGGGGCAGATTGTTATCTATGTACTGTACGATATCCGCAGGGCAAAGCTGGGCGTCCGTGATCTGGTGACGGCAATCGAAACGGCGATCATTGATTATCTCGCAACGCTGAATATCGAAGCAGTGGCCGACCCCAAAGCGCCGGGTGTGTATGTGAATGGTGAAAAGGTCGCAGCGCTGGGACTTAAGATCAGTCGTGGCTGTAGTTATCATGGGCTCTCGTTGAATATAAATCCTGATTTGAGCCACTTCGGTCGAATCAACCCCTGTGGTTACGCAGGTCTTCAAGTTACCTCTTTGGCACGCCTTCTGGGCGATAAATGCCCCGGCCAAGCTGAGGCGGCAGGCGAGTTAGTGAAGCATTTACAGTCAAAACTCCCCCTGTGCTGAACACTCACAGTCCGAAGCTGGCATAATCCGTCGCGCCATCGGAGGAGCCATGTCAGATACCGCAAACGCCATTAACTCGCGTCGCACTTTTGCCATTATTTCGCACCCAGACGCGGGTAAGACCACGATTACCGAGAAGCTGTTGCTACTCGGCTCAGCCATTCAGGTTGCGGGTTCTGTGAAGGGGAAGCGCGGCCCTCACGCCACCTCTGATTGGATGGCTATGGAGCAAGAGCGCGGTATTTCGGTCACCTCGTCGGTCATGCAGTTTCCCTATAAAGAGCGCACTGTGAATCTATTAGATACACCGGGGCACGAGGATTTCTCAGAAGATACTTATCGCACACTGACGGCGGTCGATTCAGCGTTGATGGTCGTTGATGGCGCCAAGGGTGTGGAAGATCGAACCATTAAGCTGATGAATGTATGTCGCTTGCGAGATACACCCATCATTGGCTTTGTTAATAAATTAGACCGCGATATTCGCGACGCCATTGAGCTTTTGGATGAGATCGAGGACGTCCTAAAAATCGAGGCCGCTCCGATTAACTGGCCGATCGGGATGGGGAAGTTTTTTAAGGGTGTCTATAACCTTTACACCGACACCATTCACTGTTTTGAGCAGGGGAACGGGCAGGTGCTACCACCTGACACGCGAATAAAGGGTTTGGATTCCGATGAAGCCCGAGCGCTTCTCGATGACGAGTACGATGACTTTTGTGATGAAATCGAACTCGTAAGGGGTGCCAGTCATGAGTTCGACAAGGAGCGCTATCTTGCCGGCCAGCAGACGCCGGTCTTCTTTGGAACTGCACTTGGTAATTTCGGTGTTCGCGAAATGCTCGACGACTTCGTCGAATGGGCACCAAAACCACAGTATCGAACAACTCAGTCGCGCGATGTATCGCCCACGGAGGAGGTTTTTTCAGGGTTTGTCTTCAAAATCCAGGCGAATATGGATCCGAAGCACAGAGATCGCATTGCTTTTGTTCGAGTCTGCTCTGGTCGTTATGAAAAAGGTATGAAGATGCGTCACGTGCGCATCGATAAAGACATTCGTATCGCTGATGCGGTTTCGTTTAAGGCGGGCGAACGCGAGTTAGTAGAGTCTGCCGTTGCGGGCGATATCATTGGCCTCCACAATCACGGCACCATACAAATAGGCGACACATTCACCTCCGGTGAGGCACTCCAATTCACGGGTATCCCGCATTTTGCCCCTGAGCTTTTCCGCAAGATTCGACTCTCAGACCCGATGAAGATGAAGGCCTTGCAGAAAGGTTTACAGCAGTTATCGGAAGAGGGGTCGACACAGGTGTTCTCACCGCTTAACTCCACCGATTTGATTGTGGGTGCTGTTGGTCAGCTGCAGTTTGACGTTGTGGCGCATCGCTTGAAGGATGAGTACAAGGTCGACGCCATCTACGAGCCCGTTAGCATTTACACGGCTCGGTGGCTCGACGCCGACGACCCTCGCAAGTTAGAAGAGTTTCGCAAAAAAGCTGCCGATCACTTGTCAGAGGACGGCGGTGGCTATCTCACTTATTTAGCACCGACCCGTGTGAATTTGAATCTCATGCAAGAGCGATGGCCTGATATTAGTTTCAGGGAAACGCGAGAGCATTGATGGCAAAAAGCAGTACCGCCCGCCCAATCGAGAAGTCGCGCAGGCGAGAGGCCCCCTAGCTTCGCAAGCCTACTTTTTGTAACAACGTCCATATCGACTGAGTCTGAAGCGGCGCGTATGGTTTATGCGGGCTTAGAGTAAGGCCTTTATTTCTTTCTCGATATCGGCGGGCTTTTTCTGCGAACCAAACCTTGCAACCACCTCACCCTCACGGTTGATCAAAAACTTAGTGAAGTTCCACTTGATGCGCTCAGTGCCCATGATGCCCTTAATCTCTGACTTCAGGTGTTTATAGAGTGGGTGGGCGCCGTCGCCATTAACTTCAATTTTTTCAAACAGAGGAAAGCTGGTGCTGAAACGGGTTTCACAAAACTCGACGATTTCCTCCGTGCTGCCGGGCTCTTGTGAGCCGAACTGATTGCAAGGGAAGGCAAGGACTGAAAAGCCTGCATCCTTGTGCTCGGAATAGAGCTTCTCAAGCCCTTCATACTGAGGAGTGAACCCGCACTTGGAAGCGGTGTTTACGACCAAGAGTACTTGGCCTTTGAAGTCGGCTAATGATGTTTCATCGCCGTTGGCTAGTGTGGCTGAGTAGTCATATACGCTTGGCATAACGATGTCCTTACACTTAGAAGGCGCCAAGCAAACTACATTCGTAAATAAGTTTCCAGTTCAAATTCGGTGACGCGTTTTGAAAACTCATCCCATTCTTGTTGCTTGGTAGCCAAAAATAGCGTCTTAAACTCGGCGCTCAGATAGTCAGCCAGTTGGTTTTCGTTCCGGAAAACCGTGATCGCCTGATCCATGGTGGTGGCGAGTTTGGGTGCTTCGATGTCCTGATCCCACGCATTGCCCTCAATGGCCGACGGTGGGGTAAGTTTGTTTTCAATGCCATGCCAAATGCCCGCGAGCACCGCGGCAAGAACGAGGTAGGGGTTGGCATCCGCACCCGCTACGCGATGCTCGATCCGCCGTGCGGCTGGCGGGCTTTCTGGGATTCTGAGCGCAGTAGTCCGGTTGTCATAGCCCCAGGTTGCCTCGGTAGGCGCGTGATTGCCCGGCTGAAAGCGGCGGTAGGCGTTGAAACTCGGCGCGAACAACAACATTGATGCGGGGAGTAATTCCAAGCAGCCGGCGACCGCATATCTTAGCAGCTCAGACCCGCTTTCCTCGCCATTATCAAACACGTTGACGCCGTTCTCTTCTAGCAGACTGCAATGGACATGAAGCCCGTTACCCGCTTCATCGTCTATGGGCTTTGGCATAAAGCTGGCGATGAAGCCGTGTCGTGCGGCTACTGCGCGAATTGTACGTTGCATGCGAACCACTTGATCCGCGAGGAGCATCACGTCATCGCTGTGGGCAACGTTAATCTCGAACTGGCTGGGCGCAGATTCTTTGATAATGCCCTCATAGGGTAGATCTTGCGTTTCAAATGCCTGTCGAAGTGCTTCTAGTAGAGGTCCGTGATAATCAAGTTCGCTGAGCGCATAGAGATTTCCCCCTAGGCTGTTTTGGTCGCGCAGCGCGCTACCCAATGAGTCATTTGTCTCGGGACGCGGTAGTAGACTGAATTCCAGCTCAACCGCCATGCAGGGCTTGAGCGATTTCTCGGTAAATCTGTCAACCAATCTTTTTAGAACTTGCCTCGGATCGCCCATGAACGCCGATCCGTCTTTATCTGACATGGTTAATATCACTTGTGCCTGATCAACACCACGCTCGGTGAGCAGCGGTCTTAACGACCCTTCAACTAAGTGGCAGTAGCCGTCAATGTCACCGTTCGCGTGTGCAAGTTCCGGGATATCGCGTCCCCAAACATCTAGCCCGAGTGCCGATTTGGGAAGCTTTAATCCTTGGTCTTCGATGGTCGCCAGTTTTTGAACAGGTAGCCACTTTCCGCGGGCGATTCCGTTGCAGTCTGTTATAAGCGCCTCAACCATCGTGATGTTGGGGTAGGCTTTTAGGAATTGTCGCGTTGTGTACACGTGTCGCGCTCGTTTTTGATTAGGGCGAAGGGTGAGGGGTGGACGCTTTCACGACAATGCCCAAGGTGGGGCAGGGCCTGTCTTAGCTGGGTACTTACTTGGGTACTTGCTTGAATGCTTGCCTGGGTAATGTCAGCCCATGTATGCCTTGAGTGGATCATCTCCTTTTGATTGGGCAACATAAGGGATGACATTGATGAACAGCGCGAATAAATCCGCCTGGCTGTTTACATCGAGTTTCTTGTAGATGGATTTGCGATGGCGTCGCACGGTCTCAAGTGAAATGTCGAGTTTTTCAGCGCTCGTGTCTGCTCCGTAGCCGCGCAGAAGAAGCTCCAGCACCTCTTGCTCTCGTTCACTGACATAGCTGGAGCCAAAGCTTTCATAGCCCTGCTGGATGTGGTGATCAACACCGGGTTGCAACAGGTTGCTCTCAACGAACTCTTCTCGTCGGGTGTGCAGGTCAATCAGCTCGGCCAGACATTGGCTCACGCTGTAAAGCCAGTTGTATTCCTCTTCACTGAACTCGCCCTGACTTGCGAGGCGCATCAAGCTGATATTGATGACGCTACCATCGGTAAGACGTGTGACGATAATCGCTTCGTCAACAGTGCCCGTGCTGGCGTAATAATCTCGGTGATAGCTGCTTTGCTCGAAGTCGCCGGTGACCAGCCGTGAGAGGCGGTAACAATTATTGCGTGGCGCACTGAGCGATATTTTGAAGAACGGATCCTCGCGATAGGGGCCCTCCAAGTATTCATCGACCTGCGAGGGGTAGGCCTGCTTGGGGATTTTGTGATCGAGTAGCTGCGGTGGAAGATCCTTGTGGTACAGCCATACTTGCGGGTATGCCACGGGCACTTGCGCCTCAATAGCGGCAAACACCTGCTGGAAGAATATCGCGTCGCCGACGTGTGCAATGACGTTTGCCAGATCGCTATTCCAGCGCTGAAAAGCATTACTATTCACGAGCGTCCTCCTATTGCCACCATTTCACACTGAGAGCTTTATCGCGTCGGGTCAACCGACGTCCCTGTGATTGCGAACTCCGTCACAGCTGTATTCTCTTGGGCTGGTGTCGGTCGTTAGTGCTTTTTCAATGAATCGGCGACAAAAGCGACAGCAGATTCCAGAGCAACATTGGTAGCCTCGCTATCGCGACGGCCCTGAACCTCCACGACCCCCTCATTGAGTGATCGCTCGCCAATAGTCACGCGAAGCGGAATACCCATCAGCTCGCAGTCGGCGAACTTAACGCCGGGGCGCTCTTTTCGATCGTCCATAGCGACGTTTACACCGGCAGTCTTCAGGTCGGCATACATCGTCTCCGCCGCAGTTGCTACCGCCTCTGATTTATCCATACCTAGTGGAATAAGTACGACCCAGAAGGGCGCCATAGCGCCCGGCCAAATAATGCCATTTTCATCGTGATTCTGCTCGATGGCCGCGGCGACGATGCGCGTGATACCGATACCGTAGCAGCCCATGGTCATGGGTACCGACTTTCCATTCTGATCGAGCACCGTGGCATTCATTGCTTCGGAGTACTTGGTCCCGAGTTGGAAAATATGCCCCACCTCGATGCCGCGTTTAATTTCCAGAACACCCTTACCACAGGGGCTTGGATCGCCAGCCACGACTGTGCGTAGATCAGCAACTTCAAAGTTTTTGACATCCCGGCCCCAGTTTGCATTTCTAAAGTGCTTGTCATCCTCGTTAGCACCACAAACGAAATTGACGAGCACCGACGCCGCGCGATCTACAACAACTCGCGTGTCTAAGCCGACGGGGCCAAGCGACCCAAAAGAGGCTCCTGTCGCATTTTTCACCGCTGTTTCCTGCGCCATGCGCAGCGGCTGGCTTATGCCTTCAATCTTTTCAGCTTTTATCTCGTTGAGTTGATGGTCACCTCGCAAGACCAGTGCGACGAGTTCACCTTTCGCATCCTCGACAAACAAGGTCTTGATAGAGCTCGCTGCGGGAACGTCGTAGTGTTTCGCGAGCGCATCGATCGTTTTGGCGTTTGGCGTATCAAATACTTCAAGAGCTGCAGCCTCTTGCTCAACTGCAACAGGCATCAAGCCCTCTGCGAGCTCGACATTCGCTGCGAAATCACTCTCGGTTGAGAAGGCAATATCGTCCTCGCCCGATTCTGCCAGCATGTGAAACTCGTGGGAGTGGCTTCCACCAATGGACCCTGTGTCGGCTTCCACGGGACGGTAGTCGAGGCCGAGTCGATCAAAGATAGTGGAGTAGGCCTCGTGCATTCGCCAGTAGGTTTCTTCGAGGGACGCTTGGTCTTCGTGGAACGAATAAGCGTCCTTCATGACAAACTCGCGTGAACGCATCACACCGAACCGAGGTCTGATTTCGTCCCGGAATTTGGTTTGTATTTGAAAGAAGTTTACTGGGAGCCGCTTGTAGCTTCTGATCTCAGTCTTGGCAAGGTCGGTGATCACTTCCTCGTGCGTGGGACCCAGGCAGAAGTCGCGGTCATGTCGGTCTTTCAGGCGACAGAGCTCGGGCCCGTATTGCTCCCAACGTCCGGACTCCTCCCACAGTTCGGCAGGTTGGACAACGGGCATCGAGAGCTCAACGGCGCCTGCGTTTTCCATTTCCTCGCGAACAACCCGCTCTACGTTACGGACGACTTTCAGACCCAACGGCATCCAGGTGTAAATCCCCGCTGCGATGCGCTTTATAAGCCCGGCGCGAAGCATTAGTTGATGGCTAATCACCTCCGCGTCGGCGGGTGTTTCTTTCGTGGTTGAAATCGGAAATCTTGAAAATCGCATCGCGTGAACCTTGTTAATAGCGTAGTCGAAGCCGTAGAGGCTCGGGCGGTGCAGAGTGTATCAAACATGCTCCGTTTATAGTTCTCTATAACAATGATCTGCTGGTGAGTAACAAGTCGAGTTTAAGCGCAGCGAATGTCTCTACGCGGCCCAAATCCCCCTGTGAATTTTCGGGTTGAAACGCGTCAGCCCCAGTATTGCCATTAACCTGAGGCGCCGATTAGTGTAGGCTTGCGCGCGCTGTAAAGAACACAGCAGATTCTTTCGTTTTTAGAGACTTTCGCATGCCAATTTACGAGTACGTATGTGGTGCCTGCGGTAACGCGCATGAGGCACTGCAGAAAATATCAGATGCCCCATTGACTGATTGTCCGGGGTGTGGAGCCACGTCTTTGAAGAAAAAGGTTTCAGCGCCTGCGTTTAGGCTTGCGGGCTCGGGCTGGTACGAGACCGATTTTAAAACCGGCGCTAAAAAGAATCTTGCCAATGACTCGGGAAGCGGATCCGATTCGGGCGGCACGAGCACGCCATCAAGCTCGGCTAGCAACACAAGCAGCACAACAGCCAGTACGAAAAACAGCTCGGCAGACTAGAGCGTCAGGAAGTAGATCAGAGAATGAGCATGCGAACACATTACTGCGGTGCAACTAAAGACGTTTCTGTTGGGGAGACGGTTACCATTTGTGGTTGGGTAGACCGACGTCGAGATCACGGTGGCGTTATCTTCCTCGACATGCGTGATCGAGATGGCATTGTACAAGTGGTTTTCGACCCGGACACCCAGGAATACTTTGATCTCGCAGATAAAGTTCGCAGCGAGTACGTTTTGCAGATAACAGGACGCATTCGCGATCGTTCCCCGGAGACGATTAATCCGGCGATGGCGACGGGACATATTGAGATATTGGGTAAAGAGCTTGTTATTCTCAACGAAGCCTCACCGCCACCGTTTCCGCTCGATGCACACCAGACAGTGGGTGAGGACGTTCGCCTGCGATACCGTTTTATGGACCTACGACGAGAGTCAATGCAGCGCAATTTGATAAGTCGCTCGCAGATTACGTCCACTATCAGAACCTACCTAGAGTCTGCTGGTTTTCTTGATATCGAGACACCCGTACTGACACGTGCGACACCCGAGGGCGCGCGCGACTATTTGGTGCCCAGTCGCACCAACGCATCGAAATTCTTTGCGCTGCCACAGTCGCCACAGCTTTTTAAGCAGCTTTTGATGGTGTCTGGCTTCGATCGTTATTACCAAATAGCGCGATGTTTCCGTGATGAGGACTTGCGTGCTGATCGTCAACCGGAGTTCACGCAGATCGACTTGGAACTGTCCTTTACGGACGAGACCGAGGTGATGAAACTCACAGAGGGCATGGTGCAAACGCTGTTCAAGCAGCACCTGGACGTTGAGCTCGGTGAGTTTCCTCAGATGACGTGGCACGAAGCCATGGAGCGATTTGGATCTGATAAACCTGACCTTCGGATAGACCTCGAGCTTGTCTCCATTGATGACTTGATGAAAGACGTCGAGTTTAAGGTTTTCTCCGGTCCTGCAAACGACGAAAAAGGTCGTGTCGCGGCGCTTCGTGTGCCAGGCGGTGCGAAGATCAGTCGAAAGGAAATTGACGATTTCACCAAGTATGTCGGTAACTACGGGGCACGTGGATTGGCGTGGATCAAAGTGAACGACAAAGCGGCGGGTGTCGAAGGCCTGCAGTCGCCGATTCTCAAGTTTATGCCTGAGGCGACGGTCGGACAGCTAGTCGAACGTCTTGGGCTAGAGGACGGTGATATTGTCTTCTTCGGTGCTGATAAGCGCCAAGTGGTTAACGATGCCTTGGGGGCGCTTCGACTTAAAGTAGCCGAAATGCTGGGCTTGATCGGCGAAGGTTGGGCGCCGCTTTGGGTTGTTGATTTCCCGATGTTCGAGGAGACGGGCGACGGTGGCCTCACTGCAATCCACCACCCCTTCACAGCGCCGTCATGTGATGTCGAAGCGCTTGCTGCTGAGCCTGAAAAAGCGCTCTCACGAGCCTACGATATGGTGCTCAATGGCAGCGAGATTGGTGGTGGTTCGATTCGTATACACCGCCAAGACATGCAAAAAGCTGTCTTTGACGTGTTGGGTATCTCTGCCGAGGAGGCTGATGCTAAGTTCGGTTTCTTGCTAGCAGCACTCAAGCACGGTGCACCGCCTCACGGTGGGCTGGCGTTTGGCCTTGATCGCCTCGTGATGCTCATGGTTGACGGTCAATCCATCCGCGATGTCATTGCTTTCCCCAAGACGCAGTCAGCGCAGTGTGTGATGACCGATGCGCCAGGAGAGGTCTCAGAGCAGCAGCTTCGCGAGCTCAGCATACGGTTGCGTACCCCCGAAAAGTAATTGTCGCCACGACATGACTCCAATGCTCGTTTGCCGCACAATCGGGTGATGAGCGGAGGTCATAGGTGACAGTCATTCTTGGTGTTGATCCCGGATCACGAAAAACGGGATTTGGTCTTGTTGAAACGACAGAAGCAGGGAATCGTTACGTCAGTAGTGGCGTTATAAAGCTGCCTGTCGACGAGCCGCTCGCCATTCGTTTAAAGGTGCTGGCGGAATCACTCAACGAGATCATTGACGAATTTTCCCCGACGCTAGCCGCGATCGAAGAAGTCTTTATGAACAAAAGCGCCGGGTCCGCTTTGAAGCTTGGGCAGGCTAGAGGTGCCGCTATGGTGATCTGCGCAACCCGCGATCTTGAGGTGCATGAATACGCGACGCGGCAAATTAAGCAGGCGGTTGTAGGCACAGGGGGGGCGACCAAGGAGCAGGTACAGCATATGGTAACGCGCTTATTGCGACTACCGGCAACACCCAGTGAGGATGCGAGCGATGCGCTTGCGGCGGCACTTTGCCATATTAGTGGTGACGCGGTGCGGCGAGCCACAGGCGCTCAAGCCTTTGCAATGCGAAGGCTAAAGTAGTTTTACAAGGGTTTTAAAGCATATGATCGAACGATTACGCGGCACGATTATCGCCAAACAAGCACCTGAAGTAATCATCGATGTTGGTGGTGTGGGTTATGAGGTTAGGGTCCCCATGACCACGATTTACCAACTACCGGGTGTCGGTGAAGAATCCATTTTATTGACGCACTTCGTGGTCAGGGAAGATGCCCAGCAACTCTATGGTTTTGTCCGAGAGATCGATCGCCGACTTTTTAGAGACCTGATAAAAGTCAATGGTGTGGGCCCGAAGTTGGCGCTCGCTATACTCTCGGGAATGGACACTGAACAGTTTGCCGATTGCCTCAACCGGAACGACGTAAACGCCTTAGTAGCGCTCCCCGGTGTGGGCAAAAAGACAGGCGAGCGTTTACTCGTCGAGATGCGTGATAAAGCGGGGCAATGGCTGTCTGATGTTTTGCCAGAACAAAGCACGGGTTCTTCAGCGTCTTTGGCAACCTCTGACATCCGCGGTGAAGCAGAGCAGGCACTGGTGGCACTCGGCTACAAGCCGACAGAGGCCTCTCGGCTTATCTCCGCTGTCGAGTCCGACGAGATCGCATCTAGCGAGGGATTAATTCGTGCTGCCCTTCAGTCAGCGATGCGATAAAAAGACGGTATTGGTGAGGAAGTTACAGTGATAGAGACAGATCGACTCGTAGCGGGTGATACCGTCGACCATCGCGAAACTGCACTCGATCGTGCGGTGCGGCCACAAACGCTGGATGACTACATCGGTCAAACGGCTGTGAAGGAGCAGATGGATATTTTCCTGTCAGCAGCCAAAGGTCGCGGCGAGCCTCTTGATCACACGCTGATATTTGGTCCTCCGGGTCTTGGTAAGACCACGCTCGCCAGCATTGTTGCTAACGAGATGGGTGTTCAGCTGAAAACCACCAGTGGCCCAGTGTTGGAAAAGGCCGGTGATATTGCGGCCATCATGACTAATCTGGAGCCCAACGACGTTTTATTTATCGATGAAATCCATCGTTTAAGCCCCTACGTCGAGGAAATTCTGTATCCGGCTATGGAGGACTTTCAGCTCGATATCATGATTGGTGAGGGGCCGGCAGCACGCTCTATTAAGCTGGACCTGCCCCCGTTTACCTTAGTGGGTGCTACCACTCGCGCGGGCCTGCTGACGTCACCACTTCGAGATCGCTTCGGTATTGTTCAGCGCCTCGAGTTTTATGAGGTTGGTGATTTGAAGCACATCGTGACACGAGCCGCCTCGATCTTAGGCGTTGAGGCAGACGCCGCCGGAGCGCTTGAGATTGCAAAGCGGTCCAGGGGTACACCTCGAATCGCGAACCGCCTGATGCGGCGCGTCCGTGATTACGCTCAGGTGAAGGGTGATGGTGTTATCACGCAGCAAATGGCGGAGCAGGCGCTAGATATGCTCAGCGTTGACGACCAAGGCTTCGATCATTTGGATCGACGATTTTTATTGGCGCTTATCGAAAAATTTGAGGGCGGCCCTGTGGGGATTGACAGTCTGGCAGCGGCATTATCTGAGGAGCGCGGCACGCTCGAAGACGTTATCGAGCCTTATCTGATTCAGCAGGGTCTTATTGTTCGAACACCCCGGGGTCGCGTGGCAACAAACGCCGCCTATCGACACTTCGGTATGCCAATGCCAACACCCAGTGAACCGGTGGCCGCGCGGTCGGCGAATCTGTCGCTCGATCTGGGAGTTCAGGGAGACGATAACGGTGCTTGAGTACAAGCTGCCGATCCGCGTGTACATCGAGGATACCGACGCCGGGGGTATCGTTTATTACGTCAATTACCTTAAATATTTTGAGCGCGCGCGGACCGAACTTATACGGTCTATGGGTGTCGATAAAACGGCGGTCATGGAAGATGGCTCGGTGTTTGTGGTGACGTCAGCATCGATCGACTACTTGGCACCAGCGAGGCTGGACGATGAGATAGTTGCTCGTGCGACCGTGATCGGCGCCGGCGGTGCTTCAATTGTCTTTGAGCAGGACGTGTCACGAGGAGCTGAGATACTCGCTCGGGGTAAAGTGACCGCCGCGCTAACCGACGGTCAGACAGGGCGGCCAAAACGTATGCCCATAAAATTGCGTTCTGCCTTAAAAGTGGCGGTTAATTCCAATGAGGTGATGGATGGCAGATGAACTGAGTGTAATTGAGTTGATTATGGGTGCGAGTTTCACTGTGAAGCTCGTGATGGCGATCCTTGTGGCGGCTTCCGTAACTTCTTGGTTCATGATTGTGCAGCGCGTGATTATTTTACAACGGGCTGACACAGAGCTACTCGATTTTGAGGATCGCTTCTGGTCGGGAATGGACTTGGCGCAGCTCTATCGCGAGGGGTCCAACGCCATCGAAGAGGGGACAGATATCACGGGTGGCGAAGCACTTTTTCGCGCCGGTTTTAAAGAATTCTCCAAGCTTTCACGACAACCAAACATGGATGCCGAGGCAATCGTTGAGGGCTCTCGTCGCGCGATGCGTGTGGCGCTGACCCGCGAGAGTGACCGCTTGGAGCACAACCTGCCTTTCTTAGCGTCTGTCGGCTCTACCAGTCCTTATATTGGTCTCTTTGGTACCGTGTGGGGAATTATGCACTCTTTCAGGGGGCTGGCTACGAGTTCACAAGCGACACTTGCGGCAGTGGCGCCCGGTATCTCTGAAGCGCTCATTGCAACCGCTATGGGCCTTTTTGCCGCTATACCCGCGGTATTGGCCTACAACCGATTTGCCGCAAGGGTTGATGCCCTGCTCAACCGTTACGATGCGTTTGTTGATGAATTCTCAGGATTGTTACAGCGACAAAGCTATGCGCAGCAGGGTGGTCGAGTCGGTAGTCGAGACAGCGGTGTACAAGGCGGGAGCAGCCTGTGAGACCGCGCCGTGCCGTTGCCGAAATCAACGTAGTTCCTTACATCGACGTAATGTTGGTTCTGCTCGTTATTTTTATGGCGACTGCACCGCTCCTTATGAAGGGTGTGGAGGTGGATTTGCCTAAAGCAAATTCAACGCCTGTGTCTGACAGCGATGCCGAGCCACTCATCGTTTCTATCGATGCAAAAGCAAAGCTCTATCTTAATCTTGGTGCAAGCGACGATCAGGCGTTGAGTATTGACACTGTAAGACAACGAGTTTCTACAGTGCTCAAGCGCAATCCAGACAAAGCCGTGATGGTCTGGGGTGATGCAGCTGTTCCCTACGGTGAAGTTGTTTCATTGATGTCGGAATTACAGGCCGCTGGTGCGCCTTCCGTTGGTCTGGTTACCGAGGCGCCTGCGAGAAAATAGTGAGTTCGGATCGCGCCTTAATTATTGCCGTCCCACTGTTCGTTGCTGTTCTGGTTCACGTGGTTTTCTTAGTGGCTATAGAGGGGGAGTGGCGCACAGGTGAGGCGACTGTCGTTGCAAAGCCAAAAGTGGTGCAGGCCTCTTTAGTGTCGCTCAATTCGCCGAAAAAACCGACGCCCAAACCTGAAAGAAAACCCAAGAAGAAACCAAAACCAAAACCTAAGCCGAAACCTCAGCCCACAACAACGCCGTTACCAAAGCCTGTAGCCGTGGAGCCAAAATCACCTGAGCCCAAAAGAGCCCATCCTGAACCTGTCGCAGAAGAGAGTTCTCAGGCACAAAAGCTGGCTGACTTACAAAAAGAGTTGATGGCGGGATTGGAAGAGCTCCCGCAGGCTGAGCCCTCTGAAGCCAGCGATGAGTTTGATGAGGTTCAACAGGTCGCTGCTCTCATGCAGGCGCGGATCACACAGAATTGGCGACGGCCACCGTCGGCTAGAAACGGGATGGAAGCGTTGCTTACCATTAGCCTCGTTCCCACAGGCGAGGTGGTAGGCATTAATTTGTCGACAAGCAGCGGTAGCAGTGCCTTTGATAGAAGTGCGATAGCGGCGGTCGAACGCGTTGGCCAATTTCCCGAGGTTGCGGTCTTGTCTATTTCTGATTTCGAGCGATACTTTCGCCGATTTCCCTTGCGATTCCGCCCTGAAGATTTGAGGTACTGATGATGTTGTTGCGTGTCTTTCTCGCTGTTTGTGGGCTGTGTTTTAGCGGCGCTTCGCTAGCTCAACTGGAAATTCAAGTTACCCGTGGTATCGACAATCCGACTTCGATTGCCGTGGCACCTTTTGCCTGGGACGGTCTTGGTGCAGCACCCGAGGACTTCGCGCAAATTATTGATTCGGACCTCGCTCGAAGTGGTCAGTTCAGTCCCGTCAGTCGGCGCGATATGTTGAGTTTGCCTACGCGCGCCGAGGACATCTTCTATCGTGATTGGCGCGCAATTGCCGCGCGATATCTCGTTATCGGACGAGTGAGTAAAGGTGCACAGCTTCGCGTGGAGTTTGCACTTTATGACGTGGAGCGAGGGATAGAGCTCTTCTCGTCTCAGGTGGCAGGACCAGAGTTCGAAGCTCGCATGGTCGCGCACCGGGTAGCGGATGCGATCTACGAAAAACTGACCGGTATCCAGGGCGCCTTTGCCACGAGATTGATTTACGTATCAGTAACGCGAAATCCCGAGGGCAAAGATTTTTATCGCCTCACAGTGGCCGATGCTGACGGCCAGCGTCCGATCGTATTACTGGAGGGACGCGATCCTATTCTCGCTCCGAGTTGGTCGCCTGATGGTAAAGAGGTTGCCTATGTATCTTTTGAGTCCTCGCGACCCGCTATCTATCGGCAAGTATTGGCTACTGGCGCTCGCGAACAGCTGACTAACTTCCGTGGGCTGAACAATTCGCCAGTTTGGTCCCCTGACGGCAAGTCCATGGCCTTGGTGTTGTCCAAAGACGGCAGTCCAGATATCTATTTGCTCGATCTCGAAACGAAGCAACTTACGAGGCTCACACGACATTACGCGATTGATACCGAACCAACGTGGATGCCCGACGGTCAATCATTACTCTTCACGTCTGATCGAGGGGGCCGGCCTCAAATTTACCGGTATACGCTTGCTACGGGCAAGATCGAGCGAGTGACGTTTGAGGGGCGATATAACGCGCGCGCACGCGTCGCTGAGGATGGACGCAATGTGGCGTTGGTCCATCAGCGAGACGGCCGTTTTCACGTGGCTGTTTTCGACCTAGTTACAGAGCGGATGACGGTACTGACCGAAACCTCACTTGATGAAAGTCCCAGTATTGCACCGAATGGCTCCTTAGTGATCTATGCGACAAAGCGCGGTGACCGCAGTGTTTTGGGTGCTGTGGCAGTGGACGGAGGCGTCAAATTTAGCCTTCCAGCGCGGTCAGGTAGCGTGCAGGAGCCTGCGTGGTCGCCAATGTTGTTCAGTTGGTAAGAAAAAACGTTAGATCTGTTCAACAAATGGACATATATGCGCTACATTATAGGCAGTACAAAACCAGACTTTGTGTAGGAAACACGCCATGACAACGAAAAATACTTTGGGGAAGGCTGCTGCAGTTGTTTTGATGGCTGCTTTGGTGAGCGCGTGCTCAAGCAACGCAGCAAAAGAAGAGGCTGCGGCTCAGGCAGCGGCTGAGCGTGCGGCAGCTGAGCAAGCGGCGGCAGCAGAGGCGGCGGCAGCAGAACAGCGCGCAGCTGAAAAGCAAAAAGCCATGATGGCTGAGAAGCGTGAGGAAAAGCGTCGCTTGATGGATGCGGCTTCTGCGGTTGGAAGCGTTTTCTACTTTGATTACGACAGCTCTTCTTTGAGCGACGACGCTCGTGCTGCAATCGATGCACACGTTGCTTTGATGATGGCTGACGGCGGCAATGTGCGTTTGGAAGGTCACACCGATGAGCGTGGTACACGTGAGTACAACCTCGCCTTGGGTGAGCGCCGTGCCAACGCTGTTCGGGACTACATGGTTGCGAGTGGTGTTCCCGGTTACCGAATTGAGACCATCAGCTACGGTGAAGAAAATCCAATTGCTTACGGCTCAGGCGAGTCGAGCTGGAGCAAGAACCGCCGCGTGGAGATCAAGTAAGGCTTTATGATCGCTCAACGTTTTACAAAGCCGGTGCTGGTCGCCGGCTTTTTTGTTTCAGTAGGTGCAGCAACGGCACAGGATTATGTCATCCAGCCAGCAGAGCAGCCTTCGGGTATTGTTCCCTACGTCCAGGCTGATACGTCGGGCGTCCCTATGTCGTCTGAACCCCTCCCGATGGCCGGGTCCGACTCGCGTTCGCTCGTGCTGAGGGTACAGCAGTTAGAGGAAGAGATTCGCAGACTGAATGGTCTGGTGGAGGAGCAGGCAGGCTTACTCACTCGGTTACAGGACCAATCGCTCGAGCGGTACGTCGAAGTTGATCGGCGCTTGGCGATGATCGCTTCAGCGGGTACGGGAGCGGTCATTGATGATTCGTCTTTACCTGATGAACCCGTTGTGTCGGCCGATGGCGAGCAGACACCTGAGGTG
>OCRG01000005.1_pt1 | contig 31555 bp, 42 predicted proteins | sample 1535071 | NCBI WGS metagenome assembly OCRG01 (sample SAMEA3275605, study PRJEB22092) | marine metagenome | biome: ENVO:00000447; feature: ENVO:00002042; material: seawater | collected 2014-06-22T16:30:00+00 | depth 0 m
ATCCGTGAAGGTGGTCGTACCGTTGGCGCCGGTGTGGTTGCCAAGATTATTGAGTGATTTAAGCAATGAGTAATCAACGTATTCGTATTCGTCTGAAGTCATTTGATCATCGTCTGATCGATCAATCTGCAGGTGAAATTGTTGAGACCGCTAAGCGCACTGGCGCACAGGTTCTCGGTCCAATTCCACTGCCGACTAAGAAAGAGCGTTACACCGTATTGATCTCTCCGCACGTTAATAAAGACGCGCGTGATCAGTATGAGATTCGTACCCATAAGCGTTTGATGGATATCGTCGATCCGACTGATAAAACCGTTGATGCGCTAATGAAGTTGGACTTGGCTGCTGGCGTTGACGTCCAGATCAAGCTGAACTGAGGTTAAGTAGAAATGGCTATTGGTATCGTAGGTCGTAAAGCGGGCATGACTCGCATCTTCTCTGAAGATGGTGTGTCTACTCCTGTGACCGTTATCGAAGTCGAGCCGAACCGTGTGACTAAAGTCGCTACTGATGAGACTGATGGTTATTCATCAATTCAAGTGACTACCGGTTCTAAAAAGGCTTCACGAGTAAACAAGCCGGAAGCAGGCCACTTTGCAAAAGCTAACGCTGAAGCAGGTCGTGGTTTGTGGGAATTCCGTCTGGATGATCACGAAGGTGATGCACCAGAGTTGGGCGGCACTGTTGATGTAAACATCTTTGAAGCAGGTCAGAAAGTTGACGTGCGTGGTGTGAGCAAAGGTAAGGGTTTCCAAGGTGGTATTAAGCGTCACAACTTCCGTGGCCAAGACAATACTCACGGTAACTCACTGTCTCACCGTGCGCCTGGTTCAATCGGTCAGTGTCAAACGCCTGGTCGTGTATTCAAAGGTAAGAAGATGGCTGGTCACATGGGTGCTCGTAACACCTGTACCCAGAACATCGAAGTAGTTCGTGTGGATGCTGAGCGCAATCTGCTGTTGGTTAAGGGTGCTGTTCCTGGTGCTCGCGGCGGCAATGTGATCGTAACTCCAGCGATCAAGATGAAGAACAAGGGGTAAGCCATGGATCTGAATGTACAAGGTGGAGCTTCCGTCTCAGTATCAGATGCAGTTTTCGGTGTTGATTTCAAAGAAGCACTGATTCACCAAGTGGTAACCGCATTTATGAACGCTGGTCGTTCAGGTACTAAAGCACAGAAGACTCGTTCTGAGGTTGCTGGTACTACCAAAAAGTCTAAGCGTCAGAAGGGTGGCGGTGCTCGTCACGGTGCGCTAACTGCGCCTATCTTCATTGGTGGTGGTGTGACCTTCGCAGCGAAGCCACGTAGCTACGCACAGAAAGTTAACCGCAAGATGTATCAAGGTGCATTGCGTTCAATTCTTTCTGAGTTGGTTCGTCAAGAGCGTTTGGTCGTTGTTAGTGATATCTCTATCTCTGCGCCTAAGACCAAAGACTTGGTTGCTAAGTTAGCTGAGTTAGATGTTTCTGAAGCTTTGATCGTTACTGAAGCTATGGATGAGAACTTGCTGTTGGCTGCGCGCAATCTTTACAAGATTGGCACTTGCACCGTAGCTGAGGTTGATCCTGTGTCATTAATCGGTTTCGACAAAGTTGTCATCACTGCAGGCGCATTGAAGATGCTTGAGGAGAAATTGGTATGAATAAAGAACGTTTGTTGAAAGTTCTGCTCGGCCCAGTTGTCTCTGAAAAGAGCGTGAGCGCTGCAGAATCGGGTAACCAGTTCGCATTTAAAGTTGCTACAGACGCAACTAAACCTGAAATCAAAGCAGCTGTTGAAATGTTGTTTGAAGTCAACGTTGAAAAGATTCAGGTACTGAACGTAAAGGGCAAAACTAAGCGTTTTGGTCAGCGTTTCGGTAAGCGTGCTGATTGGAAAAAGGCCTATGTTCGCTTAGCGGCAGGTCAAGACATCAACTTCGCAGAGGGCGCGTAAGCGTCTCGCAAGGTATAGCGGATTAAGATCATGGCTATTGCTAAATCAAAACCGACTTCACCGGGCCAACGTCACGTTGTTCGAGTGAAGAGTGAAGGCTTGCACAAGGGTGGCCCTCTACGCGCTCTTGTTGACAAGAAAAGTAAATCAGGTGGTCGTAACCACGCTGGTCGTATCACTACCCGTCATAAAGGTGGTGGTCACAAGCAGCGTTATCGCATCATCGACTTCAAGCGTAATAAAGATGGCGTTGTAGGTACTGTTGAGCGTATTGAATACGATCCAAACCGCACCGCTAACATTGCGCTCGTGAAGTATGAAGACGGTGAATATCGTTACATCATTGCACCTAAGGGTGTGAAGGCTGGCGACACTGTTGAATCAGGCAACGAAGCGCCTATCGCAGTCGGTAACTGCATGACACTACGCAACATGCCAATCGGTTCTGTTGTTCACTGTGTCGAGATGAAGATTGGTAAGGGCGCTCAAATCGCACGCTCTGCTGGTACTTCAGCGCAGATGATCGCTCGTGATGGCGACTATGCAACTCTACGTTTGCGTTCTGGTGAAATGCGTAAGATCCATTGTGATTGCCGCGCAACTCTTGGTGAGGTTTCTAACACAGAGCACAACCTGAAGAAGTTGGGTAAAGCAGGTGCGCAGCGTTGGCGCGGTGTTCGTCCTACCGTTCGCGGTGTGGCGATGAACCCAGTAGATCACCCGCACGGTGGTGGTGAAGGTCGTACTTCGGGCGGTCGTCATCCTGTATCACCATGGGGTGTACCTACTAAGGGTAAGAAGACACGCTCTAACAAGCGTACCGATAAATTCATTGTTCGCGACCGTCGTCGCAAGTAATAGGTGGAGTAGAAAGGTATGCCTCGTTCAATCCGTAAAGGTCCTTTTATCGATCTCCATCTTGCGAAGAAGGTGGAAACGGCACGTGCCAACAATGATCGCAAGCCGATCAAAACTTGGTCTCGCCGTTCGATGATCAGCCCAGATATGGTTGGTCTGACGATCGCTGTACATAACGGCAAACAGCATGTTCCAGTTCTTGTGAACGAACAGATGGTTGGCCACAAGCTTGGTGAATTCGCATTGACACGTAACTACCGTGGTCACGATGCGGATAAGAAGACCAAGAAGTAATAGGAGAGAGAAATGCAAGCTGTAGCAAAACTGCGCTTCGCGCGTCTCTCTGCACAGAAAGGCCGTTTGGTTGCTGACCAAATTCGCGGTCTTCCTGTAGAGCAGGCGCTAAATACACTTCTTTTTAGCAAGAAGAAGGGCGCTGCATTGATGAAGAAAGTACTGGATTCTGCAATTGCTAACGCAGAAAACAATGAAGGTGCTGACATCGATGAATTGAAAGTTAAGACTGTCTGTGTAGACGAAGGCCCAACAATGAAGCGTCTTCGTGCACGTGCTAAAGGTCGCGGTACTCGCATCCTTAAGCGCACCAGTCACATTACCGTCACTGTGGCGGATGAGTAAGCGGAATAGTTATGGGCCAGAAAGTACATCCAAATGGTATTCGTCTCGGCATCGTGTCGGACTGGACTTCAAAGTGGTACGCAGACAGCAAGAACTATGCTGATTTGTTGAACACCGACTTGGAAGTTCGTGACTTCTTGAAAGAGAAGCTGAAGCAGGCGTCAGTTAGCCGTATTCAGATCGACCGTCCAGCGAAGAATGCTCACATCACTATTCACACTGCTCGCCCTGGTTTGGTGATCGGTAAGAAAGGTGAAGATATTGATGCTTTGCGTAAAGAAGTGGCAGGTCGTATGGGTATCCCAGTGCATATCAGCATTGAAGAGATCCGTAAGCCTGAGCTTGATGCGCAGTTGGTATCAGAAGGAATCGCTCAGCAGCTTGAGCGCCGCATCATGTTCCGTCGTGCGATGAAGCGCGCGGTACAAAATGCAATGCGTCTTGGTGCTGAAGGTGTGAAGGTAAATATCGCAGGTCGTTTGAACGGCGCTGAGATCGCTCGTAGCGAGTGGTACCGTGAAGGCCGTGTGCCTCTTCACACATTGCGTGCTGACATTGATTACGGTTTTGCTGAAGCGCTAACCACCTACGGGATCATTGGTATCAAGACCTGGATCTTCAAGGGTGAGGTTTACGGCGACAATCGCAACAACGCTGTTGAAGCGGATGCGAAAGAAGGCAAAGCTGCGGGTAAGAAGGGTTAAGACATGCTGCAGCCAAAACGTACAAAGTTTCGTAAACAACACAAAGGTCGTAACCGCGGTCTTGCACAAAGCGGCAACAAAGTTAGCTTTGGTGAGTTCGGTCTGAAAGCAACTGCGCGTGGTCGCATGACTGCACGTCAGATTGAAGCGGGTCGTCGTACCATCACTCGTACGGTAAAGCGTGGCGGTAAGCTGTGGATTCGTGTATTCCCAGACAAGCCGATCACTAAGAAGCCTCTTGAGGTTCGTATGGGTAAAGGTAAGGGTAACGTTGAGTACTGGGTAGCGCAGATTCAGCCAGGTCGCATGATTTATGAGATCGAAGGCGTTTCTGAAGAGCTGGCGCGTCAAGCATTTGGCTTGGCATCAGCAAAGCTTCCATTCAGCACCACATTTGTTAAACGGATGGTTCTCTGATGAAAGCAAGTGAACTAGTAGGTAAGTCTCAGGCTGAATTGCGTGAGACCTTAGAAGAGTTGCTCAAAGAGCAATTTAATCTGCGCATGCAGTCTGGTACCGGTCAGTTGGCTCGTCCACACCTGGTAAAAGAGGTTCGCCGTAACATTGCACGCGTTAAAACTCAAATTAACGCACAGCGTCAGGCAGGTGAAGCATGAGTGAGCAGGAAACTGTAGATAACCGCACCCTGCAGGGTCGCGTTGTTAGTGACAAGATGGACAAGACCATCACCGTTCTTATCGAGCGTCGTGTTAAGCACCCGATCTACGGTAAGTTCGTTCGTCGTTCAACCAAAGTGCATGCGCACGATGCGAACAACGAATGCCAAATCGGTGACGTAGTGGTTGTTGAGCAGTGCCGTCCACTGTCAAAAACTAAAACTTGGAAGTTCACCAAATTGGTTGAGCGTCCAAACTAAGTTAACGAATTTAAGATTTATATTGGGGTAGTGTCATGATCCAGATGCAATCAATGCTGGATGTTGCTGACAACAGCGGAGCGAAACGCGTTCAGTGCATCAAAGTACTGGGTGGCTCGCACCGTCGTTACGCCGGAATTGGTGATGTCATCAAAGTATCTATTAAAGATGCTCTTCCGCGCGGCAAGGTCAAAAAAGGTGATGTGTACAACGCAGTTGTTGTTCGTACACGTAAAGGTGTTCGTCGTGCAGACGGTTCTTTGATCCGTTTCGACGGTAATGCGGCAGTGTTGTTGAACAACAACTTGGCGCCTATCGGTACGCGTATCTTCGGCCCTGTGACTCGTGAGCTTCGTGGCGAACGATTCATGAAGATCGTGTCACTGGCTCCAGAAGTACTGTGAGGTAATTGACATGGCAGCACGTATTCGTAAAGGCGACGATGTCATCGTTCTTGCTGGTAAAGACAAAGGCAAGCGCGGCACTGTTTTATCAGTTGCAGATGACCGAGTAGTCGTAGAAAACATTAACTTGGCTAAAAAGCACACCAAGCCAAACCCAAATGCGGGTGAGCCTGGTGGCATCGTTGATAAAGAAATGCCGATGGATATTTCTAACGTAGCCTTGTTTAACCCTGCAACCGATAAAGGCGATCGCGTAGGTTTTAAGATCCTAGATGATGGTCGAAAGGTTCGCGTATTTAAGTCTAACGGCGAAGTCGTTGACGTTTGAGGTTGGATCGATGTCTCGTTTACAAGATCACTACAAAAATACAGTCGTACCAGCGCTAGTCGAGAAGTTTGGCTACAAGAGCGTTATGGAAGTACCGCGCATTGAAAAGATCACTCTTAATATGGGTGTCGGTGAAGCGGTAGGCGACAAAAAGAATATGGAATTCGCAGTTAACGATATGCAAGCGATTGCAGGTCAAAAAGCGATCGTGACTAAAGCTCGTAAATCAGTTGCTGGCTTTAAGATTCGTGATGGTTGGCCTATCGGTTGTAAAGTAACTTTGCGTCGTGAGCGCATGTACGAATTCTTGGATCGTCTGGTTTCTATCGCATTGCCACGTGTACGTGACTTCCGCGGTGTATCAGCGAAATCTTTCGACGGCCGTGGCAACTACAGCATGGGCGTGAAAGAACAGATTATCTTCCCAGAAATTGAATACGATAAAGTTGACGCAATTCGCGGTATGGATATCACCATCACCACCTCTGCGCGTACTGACGAAGAAGGCCGTGCCTTACTCGACAGCTTCAACTTCCCGTTCAAATAATCGGACAGGATTATGGCAAAGAAGAGCATGTGGGCCCGTGAGGCCAAGCGTTCAAATGCAGCCAACAAGTTCGCTAACAAGCGCGCTGAGTTGAAAGCAATTATTAATGACCGCAGCAAATCACCTGAAGAGATTGATGTTGCTGTAGCAGCACTGCAGAAACTGCCTCGTGATGCGAGCCCAAGCCGTCAGCAACGTCGCTGCCGTGTTACAGGTCGTCCACACGCGGTTTACCGCAAATTTGGCCTTTGCCGTAACAAGTTGCGTGAAGCAGCGATGCGCGGCGAAGTTCCAGGCCTGAAAAAGGCAAGCTGGTAAGTCAGTTAGCTGCAAAAAGGGCTAGATTTACTGGCCTGACTTGTATAGAATTCGCGGCTCCCTAAATTGGGGGCCGTGTTTTATTCATCCGGGTATCGCACTACTTAGATAGTGGCTGACCTAAAGGAGACTCGAAAATGAGTATGTCGGATCCGATTGCGGACATGTTGACTCGCATCCGCAACGGCCAGGCGGCAAATAAGTCGTCTGTGCGTATGCCAGCTTCTAAAAAGAAGTCGGCTATTGCTAAGGTCTTGAAAGACGAAGGCTATATTATTGATTTCGCAGAAGTCGAAATGGATGGCAAGCCTGCCATTGAAGTTGCGCTGAAATATTTCCAGGGCGCACCTGTTATCGACTTTATCAAGCGTGTTAGCCGCCCAGGTCTACGTATCTATAAAGGTCGCGATGAGCTTCCTCGTGTACGTGGTGGTTTGGGTATCGCTATTGTTTCTACTTCTAAAGGCGTAATGACAGACCGTGAAGCGCGCAAGCAAGGTCACGGCGGCGAAGTCATCGCGTACGTTGCATAAGGAGTATCGACATGTCACGTATCGCAAAAGCGCCTATTAATTTGCCAAAGGGCACTGATATCACTATCAACGGCCAACACGTTGCTGTTAAAGGTGGTAAAGGTTCTTTGGAATTGAATGTACATGAGTTGGCAAAAGTTTCTGTTGATGGCGATGTTGTCACAGTAACTCCAGCTGAAGAGTCAAAGTCTGGTTGGGCAATGGCTGGCACCATGCGTTCATTGGTAAACAACATGGTGGTTGGTTGTTCTGAGGGCTTTACTAAGAAGCTGCAACTGATCGGTGTTGGTTACCGTGCGCAAGCAAAAGGTAACACCCTTAGCCTGAACCTTGGTTTCTCACATCCAGTTGATTATCCAGTGCCTGCAGGCATCACTGTTGAAACACCGTCTCAAACTGAGATTGTTGTAACGGGCAGCGACAAGCAGGTTGTTGGTCAGGTGGCATCTGAAATCCGCGCATACCGTCCACCAGAGCCTTATAAAGGTAAGGGTGTTCGTTACGCTGATGAGCATGTTGTCCGTAAAGAAGCTAAGAAGAAATAAGGGTTAGTACGATGGATAAGAAAACATCTCGTTTACGTCGTGCAACTCGTGCACGTGCAAAAATCCGTGAGTTGGGTGAAAACCGTTTGACGGTTCATCGCACCCCTCGTCACATCTACGCTCAAATCATTGCGCCTAACGGTGCTGAAGTGATTGCAACAGCATCAACGGTTGATAAGGCTCTAGCAGCTGAGATCACTGGCCACAATGGCAACATTGCAGCAGCTACCGTTGTGGGTAAAGCAATTGCTGAGCGTGCAAAAGCAAAAGGTATCGAGCGCGTTGCGTTTGATCGTTCTGGTTTCCGTTATCACGGTCGCGTAAAAGCTTTGGCTGATGCAGCGCGTGAAGCCGGTCTTGAGTTCTAAGGAGTCGAATAATGGCAAATTATGAAAACAAGCCAGCTGGCGACGACATGATTGAAAAGCTGATCGGTGTTAACCGTGTAGCTAAAGTTGTTAAAGGTGGTCGTGTATTCAGTTTCGCAGCAATGGTTGTTGTTGGCGATGGTAATGGCCGCGTAGGTTACGGTACTGGTAAATCAAAGGAAGTTCCTTTGGCAGTACAGAAAGCGATGGAGCAAGCTCGTCGCAACATGGTGTCTGTGAAGTTGAAGAACGGTACCGTTCAATACCCACTTTACGGTCGTCATGGCGCAGCTCGCGTTTACATGCAACCAGCTTCTGAAGGTACCGGTATCATCGCCGGTGGTGCAATGCGTGCATTGTTCGAAGCAGTTGGCGTACATAACGTACTGGCAAAAGTAATGGGTACTAACAACCCTATGAATGTTGTCCGTGCAACTATCAATGGTCTTAAGCAGATGAATGATGCTGAGCAAGTTGCAGCGAAGCGCGGCAAGACTGTTGAAGAGATTCTGGGGTAATCATCATGTCTGATAAGAAGATGATGAAAGTTAAGTTGGTGCGCAGCAAATTCGGTCGCGTGAAAGGTCATATCGACTGTGTTCACGGTTTGGGTTTGCGTCGCATGCACCAGGTAGTTGAAGTAGAAGACACACCAGCCACTCGTGGCATGTTGAATAAGGTCTACTACATGGTTCAAGTTGTTGAGGAAGCTTAAGATGCGTCTGAACTCAATTAAACCAGCAGAAGGTTCTAAGTCATCTCGCAAGCGCGTCGGTCGTGGTATCGGTAGTGGCTTGGGTAAGACTTGTGGCCGTGGTCACAAAGGTCAAAAGTCTCGCTCTAACAGCTGGACTTCAATTGGCTTTGAAGGCGGTCAAATGCCTTTGCAGCGTCGTCTCCCAAAAGTTGGCTTTAAGTCAGTGATTGGTCGTTCAACTGCAGAAGTTCGTTTAAGCGAGCTGGCAAAAGTTGAAGGTGACGTTGTAGATATGGAAGCGTTGTGGAACGCCAACGTACTACCTCGTTCAATGACTCGGGCAAAGATTATGTTGTCGGGTGAAGTTACTCGTGCGGTTACTGTTAAAGGTATCCGTGTTACCAAAGGCGCTAAAGCAGCTATCGAAGCAGCTGGCGGCAAGGTAGAAGACTAAGGAATTTATATGGCACGCGGCCAGGCCCCTGGAGCATCAATGGGGAACTTGTCCGAATTACGTCAGCGTTTGCTGTTCGTACTTGGGGCATTGATCGTTTACCGAGTCGGTACATTTATACCGGTTCCGGGCATCGATCCAGCTGCGTTAGCTGCTTTGTTTGAGCAGCAGCAAGGCACCATCCTTGACATGTTTAACATGTTCTCAGGTGGCGCATTGAGCCGAGCGAGTTTGTTCGCACTGGGCATCATGCCGTACATCTCTGCATCGATTATCGTGCAGCTGATGACCGCAGTGATTCCGCAGTTAGAGCAACTGAAAAAAGAGGGTGAGGCAGGTCGTCGTAAGATTACCCAATACACCCGCTACGGCACCTTGGGCCTAGCGACTTTCCAAGCGATCGGTATTTCGATGGCATTGCAAGGTCAGTTTGGTGAAGGTTTGGTTGTAACTGAAGGCCCTGGTTTTGTCTTCACTGCAACTGTGTCGCTAGTCACTGGAACGATGTTCTTGATGTGGTTAGGTGAGCAAATTACTGAGCGTGGCTTAGGTAACGGTATCTCTCTAATCATCTTTGCGGGCATCATTGCTGGTTTGCCATCTGCCTTTGGTGCGATTGTTGAACTGGTAAGCAACGGCGAGATGAATGCGCTGTTTGCATTGTTCCTTTTTGTTATGGCAATTGCTGTAACAGGCTTTGTGGTTTTCGTGGAGCGCGGACAACGCCGCATCACGGTGAATTACGCAAAGCGTCAGCAAGGTCGCAAGATGTTCGCTGCTCAAAGCAGTCACTTGCCACTAAAGCTGAATATGGCGGGTGTAATCCCACCGATTTTTGCGTCGAGCATAATTTTGTTCCCAACCACGCTAGCGCAGTGGGCGGGTAACACAGACGATATGCGTTGGTTGCAAGACATTATTGCGATGGTGTCTCCAGGCGAACCAATTTATATGGCTCTGTATGCTGCCGCGATTATGTTTTTCTGCTTCTTCTATACCGCGTTGGTATTTAACTCGCAGGAAACTGCAGACAATTTGAAGCGTTCAGGTGCGTTCATCCCAGGCATTCGTCCTGGTGACCAAACTGCTCGCTACATCGATCAGGTGATGTCTCGACTGACCCTGGTAGGTGCGATCTACATTACTTTGGTTTGTTTAATTCCAGAGCTGTTGATCGTAGGTTGGAACGTACCGTTCTACTTTGGTGGTACTTCGCTGTTGATCGTTGTGGTCGTAGTGATGGACTTCATGGCTCAAGTACAGGCTCACATTATGTCGAACCAGTACGAAGGCTTAATGAAGAAAGCGAATTTGAAAAATACAGGTGGCATGGGATCACTACGTTGATTCATCCACTTAGTGGAGAACTAAGATGAAAGTTAGAGCTTCAGTTAAAAAAATGTGTCGAAACTGCAAAGTTATCAAGCGCAACGGTGTTGTGCGTGTAATTTGCTCAGACCCACGCCATAAGCAGCGTCAAGGTTAAGCGCAGTTTCGGCGTTGAAAACTCAATTAGGTTTTGTTAAAGTCGCGCGCTTTCGCGTGGCCGCCGCCGAACGAATTTAGGAGATTCATTCATGGCTCGTATTGCTGGTGTCAACATTCCTGATCGCAAGCACATTGTGATCGGATTGCAGTCGATCTTCGGTATCGGCGCAACTCGTGCAAAAGAAGTTCTTTCTGCTGCAGGGATTGCGGGTGACCGTAAGGTTATGGATTTGAGCGAAGAAGAGCTCGAGACCCTGCGTACTGAGATTGCCAAGTTCTCTGTAGAGGGTGACTTGCGTCGTGAAGTTTCAATGAACATCAAGCGTTTGATGGACCTCGGTTGTAACCGCGGTATCCGTCACCGTCGTGGCTTACCGCTACGCGGCCAACGTACTAAGACCAATGCGCGTACTCGCAAAGGTCCTCGTAAACCAATCAAGCGTTAATTCGGCTTATTTATAGGAACAGCAGATGGCTAAGTCGACCCGTAAAAAAGTTAAAAAGGTTGTTACCGATGGTGTGGCACACATCCACGCGTCTTTTAACAACACTATCGTTACAATCACCGACCGTCAGGGCAATGCGCTAGCATGGGCAACTGCGGGCGGTTCAGGTTTCCGTGGTTCTCGTAAGAGCACTCCTTTCGCAGCACAGGTCGCAGCTGACCGTGCGGGCGAGATGGCTAAAGAATACGGCCTGAAGAACTTAGACGTTAACGTTAAGGGCCCTGGTCCTGGTCGTGAATCTGCTGTACGTGGTTTGAATAACTGTGGTTTTAAGATCACTAGCATCAACGACGTTACCCCTATTCCTCATAACGGCTGTCGCCCGCCTAAAAAGCGCCGCGTATAACTGGAGTTAGAAAATGGCACGTTACTTAGGTCCAAAATGTAAATTGATGCGTCGCGAAGGAACCGATTTGTTCCTGAAGAGCCGCATGCGTTCTGTAGACACAAAATGCAACATGGAGAAGAAGCCTGGTCAGGGTGGTGATCGCCGTGGTCGTTTGTCAGATTACGGTCTGCAGCTTCGTGAAAAACAAAAAGTTCGTCGTCTTTACGGTGTGCTAGAGCGTCAGTTCCGTAATTACTATGCAGAAGCTGATCGTGTAAAAGGCCCAACAGGTGAAAACCTGCTGCGTTTGTTGGAAGCACGTTTAGACAACGTTGTTTACCGCATGGGCTTTGGCGCAACTCGTGCAGAAGCGCGTCAGTTGGTAAGCCACAAGGCAGTAGAAGTTAACGGTAAGGGTGTCAACATCCCTTCATACAACGTTAAGCCAGAAGACGTGATCACCATTCGTGAGAAGTCTAAGGGTCAAGAGCGCATTAAGAGCTCATTGGCATTGGCTGAGCAGTACGGTGCTCCTGAGTGGATTGAGATTGATGCGAACGCGATGAAAGGTACTTTCAAGCGCAATCCAGATCGCACTGAGTTGCCAGCAGAAATTAATGAGCAGCTGATCGTCGAATTGTATTCGAAGTAATCTGTTTAACGTTTAAACGAACACTAAAGAGGGGTGAGTATGGCGGGTTCCGTCACTGAGTTCTTAAGTCCTAACATTGTTAATGTTGAGACTGTTAAAGAGCGTACCCACGCTAAAGTTGCACTTGAGCCTTTAGAGCGTGGTTTTGGCCACACTTTAGGTAACGCATTGCGTCGCATTCTGTTGTCATCGATGCCAGGCTGTGCAATTACTGAGGCAGAGATCGAAGGCGTTGTGCATGAGTACAGTGCAATCGAGGGCGTACAAGAAGACGTTCTTGAGATCCTGTTGAACTTGAAAGAAGTTGCGATCCAAATGGAAGATCGTGACGAAGCAACATTGACCTGTGATGTTAAAGGTCCTGCGACTGTGACTGCAGCTGATATCCAGTTGACTCACGGCGTTGAGATCGCTAACCCAGAGTTGGTGATTGCGCACTTGACCGATAAAGGTCATTTGAACATGACTCTGCGTGTTGAGCGTGGTCGCGGCTACGAGCCAGCGAGCAATCGTGAAAGCGCAGCAGGTGATGACCGTCCAATCGGCCGTTTGCAGTTAGATGCGAGCTTCAGCCCAGTACGTCGTGTTGCGTACTCAGTTGAAAATGCACGTGTTGAGCAGCGTACTGACTTGGACCGTTTGGTTATCGATATTGAAACTAACGGTACCCTGGATGCGGAGGATTCAATCCGCCGTGCAGCAACCATTCTGCAGCATCAGTTGGTAGCGTTTGTCGATCTGGATCAAACCCCAGAGCCTAAGAGCAATGAGCCTTCGGCACCTGAGATTGATCCAATTCTGGTACGCCCAGTTGATGATCTTGAGCTGACTGTTCGTTCTGCGAACTGTTTGAAGGCTGAGAACATCTTCTTGATCGGTGATCTAATTCAGCGCACTGAAGTTGAGCTGTTGAAGACCCCGAACTTGGGTAAAAAGTCTCTCACCGAGATCAAAGACGTATTGGCTACTCGTGGCTTGTCGTTGGGTGCTCGTCTTGAGAACTGGCCACCAGAAAACTTAGAAGAATTGATGGCACGCTGATTGAAGCGTTCCGTGTTGATGTAACTATATTGTAGGAAGTCGACCCATGCGTCACCGCAAATCAGGACGGCAGTTAAACCGTAACAGCTCACACCGTAAGGCTATGTTCCGTAACATGGCTGTATCGATGTTCGATCATGAATTGATCAAGACCACTTTGCCTAAGGCCAAAGAATTGCGCCGTGTGGTTGAGCCACTCGTCACTTTGGCTAAAGAAGACAGCGTTGCTAACCGTCGCTTGGCATTTTCACGTTTGCGTGATGATGCAGTCGTAGCAAAGTTGTTCTCTGAAATTGGCCCTCGCTATAAAGAGCGTTCAGGTGGTTACCTACGCATTTTGAAGTGTGGCTATCGCCCTGGCGACAAAGCACCTATGGCTTATGTTGAGATGGTTGACCGTCCAGAAGTCGAGGAAGTCGAAGAGGCTGTAGAAGCAGAATAAGATTCGCTTCAAAAAAAGTTAAAGAGCCGGGCTATGCCCGGCTTTTTTTTGCCATTAGACTTGGCGCATGAATAGAGATGCCCCGATCTTTTTGTATACCGACTACGGTCATAACGGTCCGTATGTGGGGTTGCTGCATGCCGTTGCGACTGAGCACGCAGGTCCAATCTTTGACCTGCAGCATGATGCGCCACGCTTTAAGCCTTATGAGGCAGGTGTCTTATTACAAGCGCTGGTGCCGAGTTTGCCTGAAGGCAGCATCATCGTATCGGTGATCGATCCTACGGCCGGTTCAAAGCGAGAAGGTGTTGCGGTCTCATGCGATGGCAACTTCTTTATCGGGCCCGACAACGGGCTCCTATGTAGTTTTATTGATCGTGCGGATAAGGTCTATCGCTTGCCACCGGTAGATGACGATGTGCCAGCCAGTTTTCATGGACGGGATTGGTTTATGCCAATGGCGATGCACTGGGCTAAAAATCCTCGTCCGGGTTGGCAGCGATTATTCCCTGCGGATGTCGTCCGTTGTGATGCTGTACCAAGCGTGCGGGTCATCTACATCGATGGCTTCGGTAACGTGATGACCGATATGACGACCCAGCGATTCAAGCAGGGCGGTCAATTTGTTCACAATGGCAATACAATCCCGCAGGTACGCACCTTTAATGATGTGCCTGCAGGTGAATTCTTGAGCTACCGCAATTCACTTGGCCTGATTGAGATTGCGATCAATCAAGGCAATGCAGCTCAAACCATGGCTGTATCGATCGGCGATGTTCTAACGCTTGCCGAGTAACGGCTTTAGGAAGCGACCGGTGTGTGACGCCTTTTCCTTGGCGATATCACTCGGTGTGCCTTTAGCAATAATCTGACCACCACCGCTGCCACCTTCAGGGCCAAGGTCAATAATCCAATCTGCGGTTTTGATGACATCCAAGTTGTGTTCGATCACTACAACAGAATTGCCACGATCACGTAATGAGTGAAGCACGCTAAGCAATTGCTTCACGTCATGGAAGTGTAGGCCGGTTGTTGGCTCATCCAAAATATACAACGTATTACCTGTATCTCGTTTAGAGAGTTCACGCGATAGTTTGACACGCTGTGCCTCGCCGCCAGATAGAGTTGTCGCGTTTTGACCTAAGGTGATGTAGCTCAAGCCGACATCCATGAGCGTCTGCAGTTTGCGTTTCAAAGCAGGCACAGCTTCAAAGAAGCTCAACGCATCTTCGACTGTGAGTTCTAAAACCTCGTTGATCGATTTACCTTTGTACTGTATCTCGAGCGTTTCGCGGTTATAGCGTTTTCCTTTGCATACATCACATTGCACATACACGTCGGGTAGAAAGTGCATTTCGACTTTAATGACACCGTCACCTGCGCACGCCTCACATCGACCGCCTTTAACGTTAAAGCTAAAACGACCCGGGTTATAGCCTCGAGAACGCGATTCAGGAACACCAGCGAACAACTCACGAATCGGTGTGAACAAGCCAGTGTAGGTAGCAGGATTTGAACGAGGTGTGCGACCAATCGGAGATTGATCGATATCCACGACCTTATCAAAGTGCTCAAGCCCAGAGATGTCATCGTGTGGTGCGATATCTTGGTTCGCGCGATTTAGATTATTCGCGGCGATCGGATAAAGCGTGTCGTTAATCAGAGTCGATTTACCTGAACCTGATACGCCAGTCACACAGGTGAATAAGCCAGCAGGTATTTCTAAAGTAACGTTTTTTAAGTTGTTGCCACGTGCGCCGGTAATTTTGAGCACGCGTTTTTTATCGTAAGGCTTAAGCTCGCTAGGTATGGTGATACTTTCTTTGCCGCTAAGGTAATGACCGGTAATTGAATCTGGATTACTTGCAATATCATCTGGCGTCCCTTGTGCAATCACCTTGCCACCATGAATACCTGCACCTGGGCCAATGTCCACCACGTGATCGGAGCTGCGAATCGCATCCTCATCGTGTTCAACAACAATCACCGTGTTACCCAGGTCGCGTAGGTAGGTCAGGGTGTTGAGCAAACGCTCGTTATCACGTTGGTGTAGGCCGATGGAAGGTTCATCAAGAACATACATAACGCCTACGAGGCCAGCACCAATTTGGCTTGCTAAACGGATGCGTTGGGCTTCTCCGCCTGAGAGGGTCTCAGCGCTGCGATCTAATGTGAGGTAGTTCAAACCAACGTTGACTAAGAACTGCAAACGTTCGCGAATCTCTTTCACGATCTTGCTCGCAATCTCTCCACGCTTACCCGGTAGGTTAAGAGCTTCGAAGAAGTTCAAGCTTTGATCAATAGCCATGCCGGTCACATCGGGTAGACGTTGTTGATCAACGAAGACATGACGTGCCGCTTCATTAAGACGTGTACCTTGGCAATCAGGACAGGCCTGATGCGATAAGTAACGTGAAAGCTCTTCACGTACCGCATTCGATTCGGTTTCCCGATAACGGCGCTTCATGTTGTTCAGCACGCCCTCAAAGGGTTGCAGTTTTTTTACTGTCTTACCGCGTGGATCGAATTGTACGAATTCAATCGCTTCAAGACCGCTACCGTTTAGAATGATCTTTTGAGTTTTCTTATCAAGCGCTTCCCAAGGGGTTTCAGGGTCAAAGCCATAATGTTTGCCAAGTGATCGAATGATCGCGAAGTAGTAGGCGTTACGACGATCCCAGCCACGTACTGCGCCACCAGCCAGAGATAGCTCTGGTGAAGTGATCACTTTGCTTGAGTCAAAGAATTGTTCAACACCTAGGCCATCACAGGTTTCGCAAGCACCTGCTGGGTTATTAAACGAGAACATGCGTGGCTCAAGCTCTTCAATAGAGTAGCCACAGTGAGGACACGCAAAATTTGCTGAGAATAAAAGTTCTGGCTTGTCTTCCTCCATCCAGGCAATACGTGCAGTCCCTTCAGTTAGACGCAGCGCAGTTTCAAAAGACTCGGTGAGACGCAGGCGTAAATCTTCACGCACCTTAAAACGGTCAATCACCACTTCAATGGTGTGCTTCTCATGCAGCTCAAGCTCTGGTGGCTGATCTAGCTCGTAGATATCGCCATCAATCCGAGCCCTTAAATAACCTTGGGCATAAAGCTCGCTAAGTAATTTTTTATATTCACCTTTACGCTCTGTGATCACCGGCGCGAGCAGCATCAGCTTGCTGCCTTCTTCTAGGTTCAACACCTGATCGACCATCTGGCTGATGGTTTGTGCCTCTAAGGGTTCGTCATGCTCGGGGCAACGAGGTGTACCGACACGAGCGAATAACAAACGCAGGTAGTCGTAAATCTCGGTAATGGTACCGACGGTTGAGCGTGGGTTATGTGAAGTGGTTTTCTGCTCGATTGAGATAGCGGGAGATAGGCCTTCGATGTGATCCACATCCGGCTTCTCCATCATCGAAAGGAATTGGCGCGCATAAGCCGAGAGTGACTCGACATAGCGACGCTGACCTTCGGCGTAAATGGTATCGAAGGCGAGTGATGACTTGCCAGAGCCGGACAGACCGGTGATCACGATGAGCTTGTCGCGTGGCAAATCAACGCTGATGTCTTTCAGGTTGTGAGTGCGAGCGCCGCGAATATGTATCGTGTCCATGAGTGACTACCGGTCAAAAAATCGAACCCAATATTCTAGGTGAGAGGGGCATGTAACACGAGCCCGATTCACCTTTTCTGGGTTTGGGCTGCCATGTTCATTGAGGTGAATTGATCAGAGCTTTTGTGAGCTGATCTGGGTACTATTGAAAGGTTTATTCACGGAGTTTTTCTTGAGCAGTTTTCAGCACAACAAAATGACCTCAGCCGAGCGGCGTGCTGTCATTGGCTTGGCCGGCATTTATGGGTCACGCATGTTGGGTCTGTTCCTGATTCTGCCTGTCTTTGCGATCTTTGCCGAAACCCTTGAGGGAGCAACGCCTTGGCTGGCGGGTCTTGCGGTGGGTATCTATGGATTGACTCAAGCCTTACTTCAATTGCCTTTCGGTTTCTTATCCGATCGAATTGGTCGAAAGCCAGTGATCATCGGTGGTCTGATTCTGTTTGCTCTCGGTAGTGTGATCGCTGCGATGTCCACGGATATCTTTTGGATTATTGTGGGTCGCGCTGTGCAGGGTAGTGGTGCAATTGCTGCGGCCGTGATGGCGCTAGCGTCTGATCTAACCCGAGAAGAACAGCGAACCAAATCAATGGCGCTGATTGGCATGAGTATCGGCTCGGCATTTTTGCTGGCGATGATTTTTGGTCCGATGATCAGTAGCACGATTGGTGTCAGTGGGATTTTTTGGCTCACAGCTTTGTTGGCACTCATTGGTATGTTCATCATCCTGTTTGTCGTGCCATCTCCACAAACTAGCCGTACCCGCCGCGATGCAGTGCCGTTGCCGCAAATGGTGGGTCAGGTTTTACGTAATCCGGACTTGGTACGTTTAGATGTGGGTATCTTTTCGCTACACCTCGTTCTGACGGCCGTCTTTTTGGTGATTCCTTTAGCGCTGCGCGATGCAGGTTTGCCGCTGACCGAGCACACCTGGGTTTACCTGCCGGTGATGATTATTTCCATTTTGTCGATGGTGCCGTTCATTATCCTTTCGGAGAAGAAGCGCCAGTTAAAACCAATTTTCTTAGGGGCGATTACCGTTCTGATTGGTACACATTTGGTGATGGCGCAACTGCCACCCTCAGAGAATGCTTGGTTCATCACGCTGATCGTTTTTTTCACCGCCTTCAATTTGCTTGAAGCGACGCTTCCATCGCTCGTGTCGAAAACCTCTCCAGCCGATGCCAAGGGGACTGCGATGGGTGTCTATTCGACCTCGCAATTCGCGGGTGCGTTTTTCGGTGGTCTGATCGGCGGCTGGGCGCATCAGCAGTGGGGCAATGCTGGTGTGTTTGAATTCGCAGCGGTGATCTGCCTGATCTGGCTCGTGGTCGCCTCGGGCATGCGCAAACCTCGCCACACCACCAGTCAGGTGCGAACTGTTCAACTGACCTCTGAAGCAGCTGCTAGCGAGCTCGCAGCGCAGCTTGAGGGGGTTGCTGGAGTCGAAGAGGCGGTAGTCATCTACAGTGACGGAGTGGCTTATCTGAAGGTCGATAAACAGCGTCTCGATAACGCCAGATTGGATGCAATTGTGGGCGCGACGGCGTAGACTGCGAAAAACAATTTTATCGACGTTTTGGCGTCAATCAGGGGAGAAAACATGGCGAGCCGCGGTATTAACAAAGTCATTTTGGTAGGTAATTTGGGACAAGACCCAGAGGTTAAATACATGCCGAATGGTAATGCCGTGTGCAACATCACGGTTGCTACTTCTGAGTCATGGAAAGATAAAAACTCCGGTGAGATGCAAGAGCGTACCGAGTGGCACCGTGTGGTGTTTTTTCGCCGCTTAGCTGAGATTGCCGGTGAGTACTTAAAGAAAGGTTCACAGGTCTATCTTGAGGGCCGTTTGCAAACGCGTAAGTGGCAAGACCAACAAGGCCAAGATCGTTACACCACTGAGATCGTTGCGGACAACATGCAGATGTTGGGCGGAGGTAATCGTAGTGGCGGTAGTGCAGAGTTTGGTGGTGGCCAATCTAAAGGTGGCTCGCAATCAGCGCCTGCGCCGGCCTCAATGGATAACGGTTATACCGACGAAGATATTCCGTTTTAATTGAACGGTATCGAAAAAAAGCCCGGCTTAGCCGGGCTTTTTTATGCGTGTTGTTAACCTGCAAGTAATCAAAGTTAAAGAGTGGGTTAGCATCAAAAGAATAAAAAGTTAGAGGCATACCAGATTATTAGTATTTATTGATATGCAACTGTTTGTTGAACTAACGGGTTTAGGTGGCTACATTCGATATCAACTTAATGTCATAACTGAGTCCCTAATCAATTATGAAGTCATCTCGCTGGCATCACCGAACACTGATACTGCTACTGGCATGTTTGCTGACGGCGAGTGTATTTGCTGCGACTCAGAAGAAGTTACCCCATTGGCAAAACCCTAAATACATCGAACATGCTTTTCTCGATATCGCTATGCGTGGTGAGTACGAGCAAGTTCGTCCATTGATTCGTAAATGGCACCAGCCATTGCGCGTTTGGATTAACAGCACATCGGGCGATGCTGAAGAGCAACGTTGGTTGATCGCAATGCATTTCCATCATCTCAGTGAGATCACTAATCTGCCGGTACACTTTGTGCCGAATAGAGAACAAGCCAACGTTAAGATTTTTTTCTCGGGAAATGAGGATTTGTATCCAACGGTTGCGCGTGAGCTTTCACCTGAGCGTTTGAACTATATGGATGATGCTGTCTGCATGGGCAGTATCCGATTCAATCGATGGTCAGAGATTACCGGTGGCACCGTTGTTATCCCTGTTGAGCGCGCTCAATCTAAAGGTCGCTTCGTACCTTGTATCGTAGAAGAGTTATCACAGATGCTGGGTTTGATTAACGATTCACATTTCGCTTATCCAACTGTGTTTAGTGATCGCACCTCTGATGAGTTTCTAACAGGCTTAGATTACGTTCTGCTGCGCTTGCTTTATCTTCCTGAAGTGCATGCAGGTATGACCCTGCAGAAGGCAATGCCTATCTTGCGTGAACGTTTGCGTGTTTGGGAAAGAAACGGCACCATTGCTCAGGCGCAAAAATCGATTCAACGTGGTCGCTTGTATGCTTTGCTGAATGAATCGAGTGAGTTAGTTACTCAGTAATTCCTGCGGCTTCCGCTAGGGTTTGGAAATCTTCCACAGATAATGTTTCTGCTCTAGCAGATGGATTAATGCCCAAAGCTTCGATCGCATCACCCTCTAAAATTCCCTTCAGGTTATTTCGCAGTGTTTTACGGCGTTGCTCGAAACACTGTTTAACGATCTTGGCAAAGGCCGCGTGATGCGTAATCACTATCTGATCATTCGGTTTAGGGACTAAGCGAACAATACTTGAGTCTACCTTTGGGGGTGGGTCAAAAGCGCCCGGTCCAATATCAAATAGATGAGTCACATCACAATACGCTTGCAGCATCACGGATAAGCGACCATAGGTTTTAGAGCCTGGGCCGGCAGCCATGCGATCTACAACTTCTTTCTGCAACATAAAGTGCATGTCTTTAATCGCAGCGCGTGATTCAAGCACGTGAAATAGAATCGGTGTTGAGATGTTATAGGGCAGGTTGCCCACTAATCGCAGAGGTCGTTCATCATGACGCAGCGTACTGAAATCAAACTTCAGTGCGTCAGCATTGGTGAGATTAACGATGCCTACTGGAGAGCAGGTTCGTTCAATGATAGGAATGAGATCACGATCGACCTCAATCGCATCCATCTCGCCAACAATACGTAACAATGGAATCGTTAACGCGGCTTGACCGGGACCAATCTCGACCATGTGATCGTCAGCGTGTGGATCTATCACATCAACGATGCGCTGAATAACGCTCGCGTCATGTAAAAAGTTTTGGCCGAAGCGTTTTTTGGCGCGATGAGACACAGCGATTTCTTTGTTAAAAATGAAAAGCCATTATGAAGCAACTAGCTCTTTCGTTTAAGTACCAGATAAACACCCAGCACCGTTATACCAACACCTAATAGCGCTTCCAGTGTGAATTGCTCATCAAATAACAGCCAAGCCTCGAGAGCTGTTGTGGGTGGTACGAGATAAAAGTAGCTAGCAACTTTCGACGATTCGCCTTCACGAATCATGAACAGCAATAACAAGATGGCGCTTACGGATAAGCCAAGCACCAGCCAAGCTAGCGACAAGATTAACGGCAACTGCCAATCGACCTCACCGGTTTCGAATTGCCAGGTCAGCAAGCCCATCACCACCGCAGTGGCTAGATATTGATAGAAAGAGCCGCTGAGTAAATCGGTGCCTGCGCCAAAGTGTTTTTGATAAAGAGTCCCAAGTGAGATAGCGAATAAAGCAACGAATACGGCGAGTAATGCCCAAGGATCGATGGTGCTAAAGCCAAGTCTACCGTTGCCATCTAACACAATCGTGATGCCCGCAATGCCGAGCACAAGACCAAACCACTGTAGGCGACGTAATTGCTCTTTTCCGCTACCCCAGGTGATTAGGGCGGTCAGTAGGGGTTGCAGCCCCACGATGAGTGCTGTGAGACCGGCGGGCATATCGAGTTTGATTGCGGCAAAGACCCCGCCGAGGTAGCCAGCATGAATTAACAACCCAACGACTAGCTGATGTCCTTTTTGAGAGAGGGTGAGCGGTTTGGCGTTGAATAGGCGAATCAGGAGCGCGAATGCAGCCAGATTGAGCAACATGCGATAAAACAGCACATTGAAGGGCTCGATATACGGCAGGGCGTATTTGGCGCCAATAAAGCCGGTGCTCCACAGCAGCACAAACAACAGGGGCACAAGGGCAATAAGGCGAGGAGGGAGCGTGCTTGGCATTAATGAGTTCTGGCTAGATTTCGCCCCACTATAGGCGGTGTGTGATGCGGATAAAACATTTCCACGCATCTTCTTGATGATTTGACTGCATGTCCACGAAGCAGACGGTTGCAAAATCTAATTGTGCGGGGTGCGCAGTACTCAATAAGTATCGAGCAAGAAATTGCTAGGGCTCATCTTATGACATAGACAGGTCATCACAAGTAGCTATTCATTAATTGAACAAAATAGCTACAGTTTAGTTTATCTCTCAAGGGCAATATGGATGGCTGTCTCCCCATAACAGGATCCTAGGTTCTGCCTTGAAAGTTTATCCCCGAGTTATCGGGGATTTTTTTGCCTGAAACTTTCGTAATACGCATTAAATTGACGTTTAGTGATAGGACCTTATTTTTTTTGTTTAATTCTATGTCCAAGTCAGTTTTTCCCGAAAAATATACAGATTCGGAAAAAGGCGAATGTATTTTTTTGTGGCAATAAGGTTTTGTAAGGGCTTAAAGCTCGTAAAAGACTGTTCAAAATATATCAATAGATACTAAATTAGATTTAATTTATAACATTAGTTGAACAAACTTATCGATTTGTCTAGGAAAAGAAATCGAATATTAGACAAAAACTATACGAATTTGTATTTAAATCCAAGGACTGGAATCGCCTTCGTTTGAATCAGAAAGATCCGCAGCTTTTAGAAACAGGTGTTGGCGATCCCAGTTTGTTCATGAATAACAATATCCTTGGAGGATTAATTATGACCCTGAAATGGCTAAATAAGCTAGTGCCGGTAGGCATGCTAGCGACATTGTCATCAACGGCGTCAGCAGCTGCAAATTTGCAGTCAGATGACTTCGTTGGTATCTCGTTTTGGCTAATCTCGATGGCCCTTATGGCCTCAACGGTTTTCTTTTTATGGGAAACCCAATCCGTAAGTGGTAAGTGGAAAACGTCTCTTGTTGTATCAGCACTAGTGACATTTATAGCGGCAGTCCACTACTTCTACATGCGAGATGTTTGGATCGCGACCGGCGAGACCCCAACAGTGTACCGTTACATTGACTGGTTACTCACTGTACCGTTACTGATGATCGAGTTCTTCTTGATTTTGCGTGCAATTGGTAATCCATCGGGCGGCATTTTCTGGCGCTTACTCGTTGGTACCTTAGTCATGTTGGTACCTGGTTTCATGGGTGAAGCAGGTTATATGGATGTAACGGTTGGTTTCGTAATCGGTATGTTGGGTTGGTTCTACATTCTCTACGAAATCTTTGCAGGTGAGGCAGGCAAGATGGCGGCTGATAAAGCATCGCCAGCTGTACAAAGTGCCTACTCAACAATGCGTTGGATTGTAACTATTGGTTGGGCTATCTACCCATTAGGTTATGTATTGGGTTACTTCGTGTATGTCGACGACGCTGGTGCTACCACACAAGCAGCAAGTGAAGCCCTCAATATTGTCTACAACCTAGCTGACGTTGTTAACAAGATCGCATTTGGTCTGTTGATTTGGTACGCAGCAACAGCAAGCAGCAAGGATGAGCAGCCTGCTTAATTAAACCTCGAGCTCATGGATGAGCTCATTTCCTATTTAAGAGGTCTGTAATGAAACAAAAAAAACTACAGATTGATGAAGATCTCGGACTTGTAGAGATTAGTCTTGGCAGTTATGGCGCAGGCCCATTGGCGACAGAGTTATCTCTAAGTGAAGCACTGGCTTATCATTTGGCATCGGGTGGAAGTCGCACAAGAGCAAGAATCGCTTTGCAATGTGCAAGTGAGGCGGGTCTCAGAGAAAACACAAAGCTAGCCATAGCAACTGCTTGCGAGTTATTACACCAAGCATCGTTACTTCATGATGATGTAATGGATAAGGATGAAAAGAGACGTGATGGTGAATCGGTGTGGTCTCTTTATGGTTCGTCATCAGCAATTTGTCTAGGCGATGAGTTGATCGCTAGTGCGTTTGCTGAGTTAGGCAATATCGATTCAGAGGATATGGCCAATTTATCCAAAATGATTTGCTGTTTACATCTAGCTGTAAGCCGTTCGGCTGCTGGTCAATCTCTAGATTGCCAACTAAGTGATTCACTTGAAACTAATTTAGAGACATATGAACGAGCTACTAGCCATAAAAGTGGCCCACTTTTAGCGCTACCCATTGAGCTGGTCATGATGGTAAAAAATGAAAAACAACAACATTTCTCTTGCATGAAGGGTGTTGCTTCAGCCTTTGGCATTGCATACCAACTTATTGACGATTATGAAGATAGAGAAGTTGATAAGGGCGCTCAATTAAATGGTTACTGGGTAATACGAGATTTTGTTAGTTCAGACGAAGAAGCTATTAGTATTCTGAATCAGCGTTATCAATGGTATTGCAGAGTGATAGAAAGAGGGTTGGCATGTTTGCCATCCTACACTCAGGGAGCAGTTAAGTTCTTTTTGAACGCACTGAATAATAAAAAACAAATGGTTGGCGTTTAGTGACAAAGGCGCTTGTCATTGGTGCGGGTTTCGGTGGGATTGCTTCGGCATTACGTCTTGCAGCTCGTGGCCATGAGGTCAAAGTCATTGAGAAGCTTGATTGTCCTGGAGGGCGAGCTCAAGTTTTTACTAAAAACGGATTCAAGCATGACGCCGGTCCAACGGTAATCACGGCCCCATTTTTATTTGATGAGTTATTTGAGCTTTTCGGTAAAAAAAGAGAGGACTATCTAGATTTCGAACCACTAACGCCTTGGTATCGTTTTAACTTTCCAGATGGAACGAATTTCGATTATGGCGGTTCTATTGAAGACACTCTTGAAGAGATCAGAAAAATAGAACCAAATGATTGTGATGGTTACCTGTCTTTACTAGATAAATCTAAAGCTATTTACAAAGTTGGTTTTGAACAGCTAGCAGCACATCCTTTCCACAATGTTTTAGAAATGGTTAAGCAGCTTCCCTCTTTAGCAAAACTTCGAGGGGATCAATCGGTTTGGCAGCTAGTAACAAGCCATTTATCAAACCCAAAACTTCAACAAGCTTTTTCGATTCAACCTTTATTAGTGGGCGGCTCTCCATTCGACACCACGAGTATTTATGGCTTGATTCATTTTTTAGAAAGAAAATACGGAATATTCTTCGCAAAGGGGGGTACGGGAGCTTTGGTCAATGGGTTGGTGCGGTTGGCCGAAGAGCAGGGAGTGCAATTTGAATATGGTAAAGAAATCGATCACATAAGCACTTCACAAAAAAAAATTATCTCTGTGCGCGACACGAGTGGGCAGCAACACTTAGCTGATAACTATGTCTTTAATGGGGATCCGCTATTTCTATTCAAAAAATTACTGCCAAGCCACTCAGTGAAGCTATCAACCAAAATAAAACGAGACAAAGCTAAGTTATCAATGGGGCTTTATGTACTTTATTTTGGTACAACAAGGCAGTATGACAATGTCGCACATCACACGATTGTCATGGGTGATAGTTATAAAGAACTTTTAGATGACATCTTCCATAGAAAGAAGCTCAATGATGATGTTTCTTTGTATTTACATAGGCCGACTGCAACAGATAGCAGTTTTGCCCCTGAGGGTATGGATAGTTTCTATGTTCTTTGCCCGGTTCCTAACAATCAAAGTGGTATTGATTGGACTGTTGAAGAACCAAAGTTAAGAGAAAGAGTCTTGTCAGTACTTGAGCAAAGATTATTGCCAGGACTTAGTGATGTCATAGATTCGCCATTTTCAATGACGCCTAATGACTTTGAAGATGACTATCGTAGTTATCAGGGTGCAGGGTTTTCTATTGCTCCTTTATTTACGCAGTCAGCATGGTTCAGATTTCATAATAAAGCTGAAGGTTTTGATAATTTATATTTGACAGGTGCTGGCACACATCCAGGTGCTGGACTGCCAGGAGTTGTTTCATCTGCAAAAGTAGTGGAGAAGTTAATCGGTGATGCAGCTCAGCTTAAGAGGGCTGTCTGATGTCAACACGCGTACTTGCAAAATATGGTGTCACTTTTAATTTTGCTGGAAGATTTCTTTCAAGAGATCAACTGCAAGACGCAGCAAAACTTTATGCATTGTGTCGACAGATTGATGATATTGCAGACGAAGCTGATGATGCCTCGTTAGCCCGTAGTCAATTACAAGCTATTCATGCAGCCATTACTCGTTCAGCTGAGATTCCTTATCTAGACGATAACCCAAGGCTGGTTTTATCTAAGAAGGCGTTGACCCCTCTTGAGCATCTTTTAGAAGGTGTGATTCAAGATACCTTTCCGGTTTCAGTTCAGACGATCACAGAACTCATTGATTATTGCTACAAGGTGGCAGGATCTGTGGGGCTGATGATGTGTGACGTTCTTAATGTTGATGACAAAAGAGCATTCCCTTATGCAGTTGCACTGGGTATTGCTATGCAATTAACGAATATCTGTCGCGACGTGATTGAGGACGCAAATAATAAACGTGTTTATTTGCCCAAAGAATTAATAGGTAATGTTTCATGTGAGCAGGTTATCAATCCAGATGACACTTTAAAGTTAGTGTTACAAGAGGCCGTTTCTGAATTACTCGAGATAGCTGATCATCATTATCGTTATGCATATGAAGGGCTTGTCTTTCTACCTTTTAGGTCGAGGGTGGCTATTCTTGTTGCAGGTCAGGCATATCGTGAAATAGGTAACAAACTTAAAAATACAGCCCACCTCGATCTTTGGGGCGATCGAGTGACAACATCTCGTTTCGAGAAAATCCTTGTAGCCTCTTCATCGTTGATCAAATTTGGTGTGTCGAAAGGCTTTTACCAATATCAACCGAATAAACGACCCAGTGTATTAATGCATTGCATAAGCCATTATTGGCAGGATTTATGAGTGCTTGGGTCCATATTGTTGGTGCCGGGCCTGCTGGTTTGTCGCTAGCCAAGCATCTTGCTTCTTTTCCAAAATTACCAGGTGATGTTGTTGTTAGTGATCCGAATCGATATGGGATAGACAAAAAGCGCTATGCATTTTGGTTTCAGGAAAAAGAGAGAAAGCTTTTAAATCCCTCACATACGTGGTCATCCTGGACGATGTCCTCAAGCACTAACGAGAAACGCCATAAAGGAAAGCGATATCAATATGGTCATATTAGCGGCCAGGCATTTAGGCGTGATTGTGAGGCAGATATCTATGCACATGGGCAAATTCTTCTAGATGATGAGCCAATAATTGCTCAGCCTGATGCTGAATTTGTGTTCGATAGTCGTCCGGTTCCTCAGAATGACTTTTGGATAAAGCAGTGTTTCTCGGGTGTATTACTTCAGACGGAAAAGCCGCATGGTTTTTTTGATGTTCAGTTGATGTCCGATATCAAGGCGTTTGAGACAGGCGTTAACTTCAGATACATATTGCCATTGGGGCCTCGTGATCTTTTGATTGAGTACACGGACTTCACAAGTGGTGCTCCTCGGCTAGATCACTTAAGAGAGCAAACACAGGACTGGATACAACATAAGCTGAATGTTCCGCATTGGGTTGTTGATACTGAAGAAGCTGTTATTCCTATGGGCTTCACTCGTCCTACTGAGAATTTCGGCATCCCTATTGGCATAAGGGGTGATGCTGGAAGAGCCTCAACGGGATATTCATTTCGACAAAATATGGTTTGGGCAAAAAAAGCCGCTTCTCGCTTACTTTTAAAAGGTAAGCCAATGGCTGTTCCCCGGTCCTTACGTGAAGACTGGATGGATAAAAAGTTACTGTGGTTAATCAAAGAGAGGCCCGATTTAGTCCCAGCTGTTTTTATGCAGTTGGCATCCCGACTAAAAGGAGATCAGTTTGCAGCTTTCATGACGGAGAACACCCTTATGGATGCGTTTAGAGTTATCTTATCTTCGCCTAAGGGAGCTTTTCTACGAGCGCTATTTGGTGGTTCGTCATGGAAATAGTTTTATATCTATCTCTCGCTGCGATTATGTTGCTTGGTGTGCCGCATGGAGCATTTGATCCAATTATTGCGGACAGACTGGGGTGGTTAAGTAATTCAAGTCGACTTGTGATGTTTTACTTAGGTTATCTATTGGTCACTGTTTTAGTGTTTTTTATATGGCCAGTCTTTCCCATGATGTCGTTATTCGGCTTTCTCTTGGTCTCTGTTTATCATTTTTCGCAAGACTTTAAGGTGCGTAGTGTACTTGGCCGACTTTCATATGGAACGCTAATTCTAACGATCCCTGTTGTGTTGCATTCTCTCAGGGTTGAAGAGTTATTTGATCATTTGCTTTTTGGTCAATCATCAAAGCCGTTAATTGTGATCATGATGTTTGCTTGCGCTATTTCGTTTTTGGTGCTGCTCTTTTCTTTTAAGAGCTACTCTAAAAAGCAGTTAATCGAATTAGCCGCTATTGTTTCAATGGGCCTTCTACTTGATCCATTAGTCTACTTTGCACTGTTCTTTTGTTTATTGCATAGCCCAAGGCACATCAAACATGAATGGAATTTGTTGCCAATTCATAAGCAGAAGATGTCGCTGGTGATCGGTGCTGGTGTGATTTTCGCAACTTATATATTGGCAGTCATTGCAGCTAACTATCTCAACTTATCCTTATCCGATGTGTCTGGCTTTTTTACGATTGTGTTTATTGGGTTAGCAGCATTGACCTATCCGCATATGTTCCTAGTGGAAATTGCTCGATATAAGAGGGCCTATGGATAGAAAGCTTGCACATGTTGATATCGCTTCTAAGCAGGCGTGGGCTCCCAGTGATTTTGATTTAATTCGCTTTCGCCACTCAGCCTTGCCAAGTGTCAATTTCAGTGACGTTGATATCTCATCTTCAATGTTTGGTATCCCGTTGACGGCTCCTATCTATGTCAGCTCTATGACCGGGGGCACCAAGGTTAGCTCTGATATTAATCAACGAATTGCTGAAGCTATCGGTGAGTTAGGACTCGCTATGGGGGTTGGATCTCAGCGTATTTCTTGTGAAAAGGGGCAACGTCAAGGTCTGGGGCTAGAGTTACGACGTTTAGCAGGTTCACAACCAATATTGGCTAATTTTGGCGCAGCAAATATTCCTAAAGATCCTCGTTGGTTGATTGATGAACTCATATCTCAAGTTGATGCAAATGCCATTTTTATTCATCTGAATTCCCTGCAAGAAGCATTACAAATAGCAGGCGACACGGATTGGGTAAATGTTGAAGACAATTTGGCATATTTTATCGAATGCTCTCCAGTGCCAGTGATTGTTAAAGAGGTAGGTTTTGGCATTGATGTACAAACTGCTATTAAGCTAAATCAAATGGGCGCCCATGCCATTGATGTGGCAGGACATGGTGGTACGCGTTTTGATGCCATCGAAGTGCAGATGAATGTTCAAGCTGAAGCGCAGTGTGGCGTTGATACTTTTAAAAACTGGGGGCAATCAACTGTAGAGTGTTTGCAAGAGATAAAAACTGAGCTGCCTGGTGTTGAGGTTTGGGCATCAGGTGGCATCAGGAATGGTCTTGATATGGCAAAGTCTATTGCATTGGGTGCTCGTTATTGCGGCGTTGCTGGTGCAATTCTACGTTCTGCAATGGTCTCTACTGATCAGACGATAATGACACTGACAAGGTATATAAATGAGCTCAAGCTAACATGCTTTGCATGTGGTGCGGATAAGTTAGAAAACTTAACGAACAAACTTCGTAGTTAAACGCATTCGGTTGTAAATCTTTGGTAATCAACAGGTACGAAAAGTTTCAAATAGTTGATTTGAGACATATAGCGAAATGTCAGATTCTTAGATTTGCCCCTCGTATTGCCATATTCTTTTTCGCTCACGATAAAATATCACCTAAAACAAGGGCTTAATTGGTAGAAGCTCGTGCATTTAGAATGGGCTCAGCGTAGAATCGCGACCCCTTACAAATCAAGCCGGGACGGGCATGGCAGGCAAAGTTTTTATTAAGACCTTCGGGTGTCAGATGAATGAGTATGACTCGCAGAAAATGCGTGATGTGCTACATGAGTCACACGGCCTTGAGGAGACCGATCAAGCTGAAGACGCGGATGTCTTGCTGTTGAACACTTGCTCGATCCGAGAAAAGGCTCAAGAAAAGGTTTTCTCATTACTTGGCCAATGGCGTCCTTGGAAAGAAAAGAATCCGAATCTGATCATCGGTGTTGGCGGCTGTGTGGCAAGCCAAGAGGGTGATGCGATCCGTCAGCGTGCGCCTTATGTCGATCTCGTATTTGGTCCGCAGACCTTGCATCGTTTGCCTGAGATGCTGAATGCTGCCAAAGCCAATGAGCCGGTAGTGGATATCAGCTTCCCTGAGATCGAAAAGTTTGACCGATTGCCAGAACCACGTTCTGAAGGTCCAACTGCCTTTGTGTCGATCATGGAAGGTTGTTCTAAGTACTGCACTTTCTGTGTGGTGCCTTATACCCGGGGTACCGAGATCAGTCGTCCTTTTGATGATGTGATTACCGAAGTCGCGCAACTTGCTGCACAAGGTGTGCGCGAAGTGAATTTGCTAGGCCAAAACGTGAATGCTTACCGCGGACAAATGGAAGATGGCGAGATCGCCGATCTTGCCTTATTGATTCGGTATGTTGCGGCTATCGAAGGTATCGAGCGAATTCGTTACACCACCTCTCATCCGGTGGAGTTCTCTGACTCCTTGATCGAAGCTTATGCCGATGTGCCTGAGCTGGTTGATCACTTGCACTTGCCTGTGCAGTCAGGCTCTGACCGTATTTTGATGCAGATGAAGCGTGGCCATAGTGCGTTTGAATACAAACAAAAAATTAAAAAGCTGCGCGAGATTCGTCCGAACATCAGTATGTCATCGGACTTCATTATTGGTTTCCCAGGTGAAACTGATGCGGACTTTGAACACACGATGAGCTTGATTGAAGAGATTGGTTTTGATCATTCATTCAGCTTTATCTATAGCCGTCGTCCAGGTACGCCTGCAGCAGAATTGCCAGATGATGTACCGCATGATGTAAAGCAAGCTCGCTTAGCGCGTCTGCAGCACGTGATTAATAACAGCACTCAGCAGATCTCTCGTGAGATGGTGGGTACCGTGCAGCGTATTTTGGTGGACCGCCCATCGCGTAAAGATGCGTCTGAGATGTCAGGCCGCACCGAAAATAATCGCGTGGTGAATTTCAAAGGCCCTGAGTCGTTGATTGGCGAGTTTGTTGATGTGCAGATTACCGAAGCCTTTACCAATTCATTACGCGGCGACCTTGTGACTGAAAAGGTAGCTGCTGCCCAATGAGTGCTGCAGAACAAACCGTCGAGTTCTTACTCGAGCCCGAAGATAACCAACGCTTACGTAATGTCTGTGGTCAGCTAGATGAGAATCTGCGCCAGATTGAGCGTCGCATGGGTGTTGAAATCAGTAATCGCGGCAACTTCTTTAAAGTTGAAGGTGCGCCGGGTTCGGTGGATGCTGTTGCTGAGATCTTGCGTGACCTTTACGAACTCAGCGAAAAGGAAGTGATCACC
>OCRG01000006.1_pt1 | contig 30899 bp, 34 predicted proteins | sample 1535071 | NCBI WGS metagenome assembly OCRG01 (sample SAMEA3275605, study PRJEB22092) | marine metagenome | biome: ENVO:00000447; feature: ENVO:00002042; material: seawater | collected 2014-06-22T16:30:00+00 | depth 0 m
AAACGTTAGGCATGCCCACGTTCTTAAACACAGTGTTGTTCACACCCATTGGACGTGAAGGATCTGAGTAGAAACCTTTCAGGTAGCTATAAATCCAGTCAGGACCTTTACGAAGACGCGCTTCCAAAGTTAAGTCTGGCGCAGGTGCTCCAAACCATTTGCCCGCATCCTCTGGATGCAACGCGATAGTCATCAAATCACCCACCTTTTTGCTCTTATCGAACATTAGGTTTTCTTTGATTTCTTCTTCAGTCAAACCCACTTCTTTCATCAACTGATAACGCACGTACTTAGCTGAGTGACAGCCCATGCAGTAGTTGGTGAAGTACTTAGCACCACGCTGAATCGCAGCGTGGTTAGTCAGGTCGATATTTGCATCTTCAAGTTGGACAGCTGCACCACCACCTGCAAAAGAGGTCAGAGGTAACAGCGCCAGAGCTGCAACTGCAATCAGCTTTTTCATGACGTTACCCTCTCTGGTACTGGCTTGGTTTTATCCAACTTCGAGTAGATAGGCATCAACAAGAAGAAGGCGAAATAAATCGCTGTGAAGATAGGCGCCCAAATAGACGCTTCCACACCCAAGATCATTTCGGTTGAAGCGACAACACCTAGGTAACCCAAGAAGACGAAGGTCACAACAAAGATTGCCAATGCAGTCTTAAAGATTGGGCCTTTGTAGCGGATTGATTTAACTGGGCTGCGATCTAACCATGGCAGGAAGAAGAACAACGCGATTGAGCCAAACATCACCAATACGCCTGGGAACTGAGAACCAAACATCGGCGGAACCGCACGCAACATGGCGTAGAACGGTGTGAAGTACCAAACCGGTGCAATGTGCTCAGGTGTCTTCAATGGATTCGCAGGCTCAAAGTTAGGCGCTTCAATAAAGTAACCACCCATCTCTGGTGCGAAGAAGATAACCGCGGTGAAGAAAATTAAGAACACACCAAGACCAAACACATCTTTGATTGTGTAGTAAGGATGGAATCGGATGCCATCACGTGGGATGCCATTCTCATCTTTGTTCTTCTTGATCTCGATACCGTCTGGGTTGTTAGAGCCAACCTTGTGTAACGCTACGATGTGAACAAACACCAATGCCGCCAGTACGAATGGCAACAAGAAGTGCAGCGCAAAGAAGCGGTTCAAGGTTGCATCAGAGATGACGTAGTCACCACGAATCCACTCAGACAATGGCTCACCAATGCCGAATGGGACTGCCGCAAACAAGTTAACGATTACCTGTGCACCCCAGTAAGACATCTGACCCCATGGCAACAAGTAGCCCATGAACGCCGTTGCCATCATCACCAGGTAGATAACCACACCGATGATCCACAACAACTCACGTGGCTGACGGTATGAGCCGTACATCAAGCCGCGGAACATGTGCAGATACACAACAATAAAGAAAAAGGACGCGCCAGTTGAGTGCATGTAGCGAATCAACCAACCGTAATCCATATCTCGCATGATGTACTCGACCGAAGCAAACGCTAAGTCTGCATCTGGCTTGTAAGCCATTGCTAACCAAACACCTGTAACAATCTGGTTAACCAACATCAGCATCGCAAGCGAGCCGAAGAAGTACCAGAAGTTAAAATTCTTTGGTGCGTAATAATCAGCTAAGTGCTCGCTCCACACTTTTGAAAGTGGGAAACGCTCATCAATCCAATTTAAGAAACTCATGCTGCACCTCCATCGACGCCAATCATGATCACGTCATCAGACTTGTACATGTGCGGTGGAATCACCAAGTTAGTTGGTGCTGGAACGCCGGCATATACCCGGCCAGCCATGTCAAACTTAGAACCATGGCATGGGCAGTAGAAACCACCTTGCCAATCACCACCTAAGTCTGCTGGTGCAACTTCTGGACGGTAGGTTGGTGAACAACCCAAGTGAGTACAGATGCCGATAGCCACGAAATACTTATCTTTAATGGCACGTGTTGCATTAGTGCAATAAGCAGGCTGCTGTGGAACTGCAGATGAAGGGTCAGCCAACTTGCCATCTAAAGACGCCAAGTCCTTAATATTTTCATCGGTACGATGAACAACCCAACATACCTTGCCACGCCACTTAACGCGCAACAGGCCACCTTCTTCTAAACCACTGAGATTCGCTTCTTCTGGAGCACCTGCGGCTTTCGCACGCGCAGATGGCTGCCAGTTAGCAACGAAAGGGACAGCGGCAAAACCAGCGCCAACCGCTCCGATAACCGACGTTGTCGCGGTCAAGAAGCGGCGCTTTTTCAGGTCTACGCCTTCTGAACTCATTGAAAACTCCCGATAGCCTCAGATTCTTATTTTGATCACGAGCAGTTGAGGCAAATCATTTCATACGAAAATACTAATAAAACCCGCAATCCGGACGCGATTCTCTTATATAGGGCGAGGTTGGGTCAAGAAAAGAGGGCTAATCCATGCCAAAAGTTGTTTGGGTTTAGACCGGGTTTGCGATATCGACAAACCGGTGTTCAACACCAAACCGACCCGCCAAATGTTCTCCTAAGGATCTGGCGCCGAATCGCTCGGTCGCATGATGCCCTGCGGCGATATAGGCAATACCCATTTCTCGGGCGGCATGCACGGTAGACTCTGAGATTTCACCACTAATGTAGACATCAGCCCCTGCAGATTGCGCCTTGTGAATCTGACCTTGAGCCGCTCCTGTACACCAAGCGATCTGCTTTATTGGACGATTTTCGCCAATCACCAAAGGCTCACGCTCGGTGGCCTGTTGCACCCGTGTCGTTAGCTGATCAAGCTCAAGGTTGCTTTCTGCCATCCAAATCAATGACTTAGCATCTATTGGGGAGCCTTGAAAGCCAAGCGCCTCACCCAAACCCGCATTATTGCCCAGTGATGTGTGAGCATCCAAAGGCAAGTGATATGCCAACAAGCTGATACCGTTTTTGATCAATTTCGCGATGCGCCGCCCCTTCATACCAGTCAGTGGCTGAGGCTCACCACGCCAAAAATAGCCGTGATGCACCAGCAGCAACTGCGCTTTTTGCTCGATCGCCGCATCAATCAGCTCTGCGCTTGCCGTTACGCCAGACACAATCTTGGTGACCTCATCGGAAGCTTCAACTTGCAGACCATTTGGGCAATAGTCATCGAAGCTGTGCGCATCTAGCAGCTCGTCGCAATAACGCGTTATCTCCGAAACAGTTGTCATCAGCATTTCCTCGGTTGTCATGACAGCGACCATCAGATTCCGTACCCTATGCTCTTTAAATACAAGCATTGCCAGAGGAACGGCCACTAATGCGACTCTACCGAACTTTCACCTTTGTGTTCACCTCGATTGCGACCGGTCTTGCAGCCGCTTTTTTAGTCTTGGTGTTTAAACCCGACTTTCTTGGCGAGCCACAATACAGCTCCTCACCGGTGATGACCTTGGCGCGTCAAGAGGGCCCCGTGTCTTATGCTGATGCGGTACAAAAAACAGCGCCAGCTGTGGTGAACATTTTTACGACAACATTAACTCGTCGCGAAGCACACCCCTTCTTTTCTGATCCGTTGTTCCGTCGTTTCTTTGGCGAAGAGCTCTCGCAACCCCGTGTCGAGAAACGTAACAACCTAGGCTCAGGCGTGATCGTTAACAAAAATGGTTACATCATTACCAACCACCATGTCATTGAAAATGCCTCGGAGATTCGCGTGGTCTTGCGTGATGGACGCAGCATGGCAGCACGCGTTGTTGGCACCGACCCCGAAACAGATCTCGCAGTCCTTCAAGCCTCTGGTGAAGACTTCCCCGTTGCGCAACTAGGTCGCTCAGAAGATCTGCAGATTGGTGATGTGGTGTTAGCCATCGGTAACGGCTTTGGTCTTGGCCAAACAGTCACCATGGGTATTGTCAGCGCATTGGGCCGTCAGTCATTGGGCTTAACCAGCTATGACAACTTCATCCAAACCGATGCGGCAATTAACCCTGGTAACTCGGGCGGCGCTCTGATTAATCCTTACGGTGATGTGATTGGCATTAACACCGCCATCTATACCAAGAGTGGTGGCTCAGAAGGTGTGGGCTTTGCTATTCCAGCGCAACTGGTAAACAAAGTTTTCGAACAAATTCGTGATAAAGGTCGTGTCGTACGCGGCTGGATCGGCGTAACTACCACACAAGCCGTAACACCTGAGCTGGCTCAAGCACTTGGACTCGGTGATGCAAAAGGTTTGCTGATCGCACAAATCCTACGCAATGGTCCTGCGGATAAAGCTGGCATAAAGCCTGGTGATGTCATTCAAAAAGTGAATGGTATTGAAGCGAAAACTGCACGCGTTATGGTGGACCTAGTTGCCGACATTCAACCGGGTGAAGATGTGAAGATAGAGCTTACCCGCGATGGAAATTCACAAACTGTGCATGTAGAAGTGATCGAACGACCTACCAATCTGGATTAAGCCGCGATCTCACGCATTGCTGATAAGAACGCATCGTTCTCATCAGGGGTGCCGATAGTTGGACGCAAGCAATCGATTAACATCGGATGGCCGCCATCGAGATTCTTTATCAAGATGCCTTTCGCTTTTAACGCTTCAAACCAGGGTCTGGCCTTGCCCTCAGGTGTACGCATCAAAATAAAGTTAGCATCCGATGGGTAAACCTTAACCCCTGATAGCTGACTCAAGCCCTCGATGACTCGATCACGCTCCTTACGTAACAACTGTGTTTGCTCATCAAAGGTCGCTTGATGCTTAAGCGCAAAGTCTGCACTCGCTTGCGTCAGCACATTGATGTTGTATGGCAAGCGCACCTTATCAAATTCATTCAGCCATTCAGCAGGCCCTGCCAACAAACCTAGGCGTAAACCTGCCAATCCCATCTTGGATACCGTACGCATCACAACCAGATTTGGATACTGACCAAGCAATGGCATGAAGCTTTCATCAGTGAATGGCGCGTAGGCCTCATCCACAACGACCAACCCCTCAGCAGCTTCAATGATTTGTTTAATCCCATCAGCATCAAACAAATTAGTGGTTGGGTTATTTGGATAAGCTAAAAAGATAACCGCAGGGTTATGTTCTTTGATTGCAGTCAACATAGCTGCGGTATCTAGCGAGAAATCATTCGTATCTAAATTAACGCCAACATATTGCATGTCGCAAAACGTCGCGATCATCCGATACATTACAAAGCTTGGCTCAACCGACATCACAGCACGGTTATCGCCAGACAAGCTCATCGCGATCATTTGAATCAGCTCGTCAGAACCATTGCCGAGCATCACACGCATGCCCTCTGGCACACCCATGTTCTTAGCAATTTGTTTTGTTAGCGTTTGGGCATGTGGATCAGGATAACGATTCACATTTGTGTGTTTAATCAGCTCCGCCCATTCATCACGCAGCGCATCTGGCCACGTGAATGGATTCTCCATCGCGTCCAACTTAACAAAGCCTGAGGCATCTTGGACATGATAAGCCGAGAGTGCACGTATCTCAGGACGCACCCATTGTTCAGCTAAGGCTTTTGCATCTTTTGCCATGACTTAATCTTTTAAGCGGTATTCCGCAGAACGAGCGTGCGCCTCAAGGCCCTCGCCTCGTGCCAAGATAGATGCGGTACGACCGAGTGTTTGTGATCCTTCATCAGACACCATGATCAAGCTTGAGCGCTTTTGAAAATCGTATACGCCAAGTGGCGAGCTGAAACGTGCTGTACGTGATGTTGGCAACACATGGTTGGGTCCCGCGCAGTAATCACCTAGCGATTCACACGTGTGACGACCCATAAAGATGGCGCCCGCATGTTTGATCTTATCGACGTACTTATCAGGCTCAGCCACTGACAGCTCTAAGTGCTCAGGTGAAATAAAGTTACTCACCTTGGCCGCCTCATCCATGTCGCGACAATGAATCAAGGCGCCGCGCGCACGTAATGCGGTCTCAATAATTTCTCGACGCTGCATGGTCGGCAGCAACTTCTCAATGCTGGCTTCAACTTGTTTCAGATAATCTGCGTCTGGGCATAACAAAATTGATTGTGCATCTTCATCGTGCTCAGCCTGTGAGAACAAGTCCATCGCCACCCAATCCGGATCTGTTTGGCCATCACAAATCACCAAGATCTCCGAAGGCCCCGCGATCATATCGATGCCAACTTGACCAAATACTGTGCGCTTAGCTGTTGCCACATAGATGTTGCCTGGGCCAACAATCTTGTCGACTGGCGGAACAGACTCAGTGCCATATGCTAGGGCAGCAACCGCTTGCGCACCGCCCACGGCAAACACTTTGTCCACTCCGCATACGTGTGCTGCAGCAAGAACAAGTTCGTTCACCTCGCCACGCGGAGTCGGCACCACCATGACCAGCTCTTTCACACCTGCCACTTTAGCGGGCAAGGCATTCATCAATACCGAGGATGGGTAAGCCGCTTTACCGCCAGGCACATACAAGCCAACGCGATCTAAAGGAGTGACCTTCTGGCCTAAGACTGTGCCGTCAGCTTCGGTGTACTGCCAACTGTCCATCTTTTGATGCTCGGCATAGGCTTTGACGCGATCAGCCGCATGCTGCAGCGCTTGTTGCTGTTCAGCACTTAAACCTTCCCAAGCCTGTTTTAAACGTTCCACTGGAATCGCCAAATCACTTGGCGCTTTTGCTTCCCAACCATCGAAACGATTAGTGAAGTCCATGAGTGCTAAATCGCCGCGCGAGCGGATGTCCGCAATGACCTGTTTCACAACATCATTGACTGCATCATCTGAAACAGACTCCCACGCCAACAACTGCTCCAGTTGCGCATCGAAATCAACATCAGTGGTACTAAGCTTACGAATATCTGCCATGTCAGTTACTTTTGTTTGAGAGCTTGGCTGAGAGTATCTACTAAGCCTAAGCAATCGTTATGTTTCATTTTCCAAGACGCTTTGTTAACCACCAGGCGTGAGCTGATATCGCACATATATTCCAGTGGCACTAAACCGTTTGCCTTAAGCGTATTACCCGATTCAACCAAATCGACAATAATGTCAGCTAGCCCAACAATCGGCGCGAGCTCCATAGAGCCGTATAGCTTGATCATTTCGCACTGCTGGCCACGCTTTGCGAAAAAGTCATGTGCTGATTTCACATACTTGGTAGCAACACGTAAACGGCGCTGAGTGATATCGGCATCGGGATAGCCGGCAACCCACATCTCACACTTCGCGATCTGTAGATCAAGCGGCTCATATAAACCTTCACCGCCGTGCTCCATCAACACGTCCTTACCGGTCACGCCAAAATCTGCCGCACCCCATTGAACATAAGTTGGTACGTCGGTCGCTCGAATCAAAACTAACTTCACATTCTCATGGTTAGTTTCAAGAATTAACTTTCGCGTCTTATCCGCATCTTCGAGCGGACGAATACCCGCTGCTTCAAGCAATGGCAGTGTGTCTTTAAAGATTCGACCTTTCGATAAGGCAATCGTTATTGGCGCTTCAAAATTCATACTCATTAACCTGGCACACGCTGAATACGCGCCCCCAGTCCTTGTAACTTTTCTTCAATATTTTGGTAACCACGATCGACATGATAGATGCGATCCACATGGGTCTCACCTTCTGCTGCCAGTGCAGCGATGATTAAACTTGCTGATGCACGCAGATCTGTCGCCATCACTGGCGCACCGGTTAACTTATCAACCCCACGCACCATCGCTGTATTACCCTCAACAGCAATGCTGGCGCCCATACGTTGTAACTCTTGCACGTGCATAAAACGGTTTTCAAAGATCGTTTCACGCACCACACCAGCGCCTTCGGCAACGCAATTAAGCGCCATAAACTGCGCCTGCATATCGGTTGGGAAGGCAGGATAAGGTGCCGTATGCACATCCACTGCCTTCGCTCGCTTACCGTGCATATCGAGTTCAATCCAGTCATCGCCCAGAGTGATTTCTGCACCAGCATCACGCAGTTTTTGGAGTACCGCGTCTAATAAAGTTGGATCGGTATCGCGTGCTTTCACTTTTCCACCGGTGATCGCCGCAGCAACCAAAAAGGTACCGGTCTCAATTCGATCAGGCTGCACCGCATACTCAGCGCCATGCAGTTTCTCAACACCTTCGATAATAATCTTTGTGGTGCCAGCACCGCTGATCTTTGCGCCCATGGCAATCAAGCAATTGGCAAGATCGACCACTTCTGGCTCACGTGCTGCATTCTCAAGAATCGTAGTGCCCTCAGCGAGGGTCGCTGCCATCATTAAGTTCTCGGTACCTGTCACGGTAACGATCTCGAAAACGATAGTCGCCCCTTTCAAACGATCCGCTTTGGCATGCACGATGCCGTTTTTAACCTCAATCTCGGCGCCCATCGCACGCAGACCATCAATGTGCAAATTCACCGGACGCGAGCCAATCGCACAACCACCCGGCAGAGAAACATCTGCCTTGCCGCAACGTGCCAATAAAGGCCCAAGTACTAAGATTGAAGCACGCATGGTCTTTACCAGCTCATACGGCGCGACTGGGTTAGAGATGGTCGAGGCATCCACCTCGATGGTCATCCGCTCACCGATGGTCAGCTCAACACCCATCTGCGACAAAAGCTCCATACTGGTGGTGATATCTTGCAGATGAGGCACATTCGTCACCGTCATTGGCGTTTCCGCCAACAAGGTAGCCGCCACAATAGGCAATGCCGCATTTTTTGCGCCGGAGATACGTACTTCGCCGTTCAACGGACGCCCGCCAGTGATAACTAACTTATCCACCTAAATCGTCTTCTTTTGTGATGTGTTGGCTTTTCAACCGAGAAAGTGCGCAATGATAAAGAAAATCAGCGCTTTAAGGGGGATTTCTTGCGTTTTGTCGCTATCCCAGAGCTCAGATCAGATGCAGGGCGCTGCAGGAAAGGTGCGCCAAGTCTTCGAGTTCTTTCGGCACGTGCACAAAGGACACCGAGGTGCCTATTTTCAACGCATCTGCCTTCAGCTCAACAATCATTGCTAAAGCAGCACTGTTACATGACACCACATCCTGCAATGAGACCGTCACATCCGATGCCTTCGGCAGCCAAGTGATTAGCTGATCATAAAGTGCTGGCACCGTATCGAAATCCACTACGCCACTCAGTGTCGCGTTGCGTTCATCAACAGGAGTTAGCGCAGCTTTATTCATTTTGAGTTGTTTTTATCCGCCAAGGTCTGAATCAAAGCATCGATGCCCAAAGCCATACGATCTTTACCCTTTGATTTAGCGGCACCCATCTGAATCTCACGCGCAAAGCTGCTGCGGTAGGTTGTCACCAAGCTAATGCCATCGATAACCACATCGGTCACCATCCAACCGTTATCACGCAGCTTCAATCGGTAATTAACTGGGATAGGTGGGCCACCTGCAGCAGCAATCTTGGTTGGCACCATGGCGCGGTCTGAACCCGCTTCCATGTTCATAGGGGGATATTCGATCTCTTGACCTGAATAACCCAGTAACGCTGTTGCGTAAGTACCGACCAACAATTCTTTAAATTCATTTACTAAACGCGTCTGCTGCTCATCCGAGGTATTACGCCAAAAACGTCCCATCGCAGACTGGGCCATCGCTTTGAAATCGAAGTAAGGAACAATCAATCGCTCAACAAGCGGATAAATCAACTTAGGGTTCTGCTCAAGGTTAGTTTTATTTAAGCTGACCTCAGCTAGTACCTTATTAGCTGTTTCTTTGACAACCTGCTGCGGATCAGCGTGTTGCGCATCTGCCGCAAATACAGACGTGGTGAACAAACAAGCCGCAAGCGCTAATGCAAATAACTTAAAACGCATCATTTATCTCCTTCGCTCGCCTTGCTAAACAAGAACTGACCAATCACTTCTTCAAGTACCAACGCTGATTGCGTGATCATGATCTCGCTACCTTCTTTTAATGGATCCTCAGCGCCACCAGGATCAAGACCAATATACTGCTCACCCAATAAGCCAGCTGTCAGAATCTTGGCAAAGGTATCTTCAGGAATCTTACCGGTGTAGGTAGTTTGGATATCCAAGCCGACACGAGCACGGAAAGACTCAGGGTCGTAAACAATCGATGTCACTCGACCCACCTCAACACCCGCCATCGTGACAGGAGCTTTGGTTTTTAGACCACCAATGTTGTCGAAGTTCGCTGTGACATGAAAAGTATCACCGGTGTATGAGGTGCCCAGGTTACTTACCTGCATCGATAGCCAAAATAACGCCACAATGCCGGCTAACATAAAACCGCCAACCCAAATTTCTATCACTTTTGATTTGTTCATCGTTTTTCCCGAATCACTCAGTCAACTTAACCAAACATCAACGCTGTTAGGACAAAATCAAGTCCCAATACCGCCAATGATGAATGTACTACGGTGCGTGTCGTTGCTCGACTCACACCCTCGGATGTTGGTATGCAGTCGTACCCTTGATAGATCGCTATCCAAGTACAAACAAAACCAAACACCACCGATTTAATAAAACCATTTACCAGGTCATCGCTAAAGTCGATGCCGCCTTGCATGCCATTCCAGAAGGCTGCCTGATCGACACCTAACATGCCGCCACCCACAAGCCAGCCACCGAAAATACCTAAGCAGCTAAACATAGCTGCGAGCAAAGGGACTGAAATCAGGCCAGCAAAAAAGCGAGGTGATAACACGCGATGCTTTGGGTCAACGGCCATCATTTCAAGACCTGATAGTTGCTCGGTCGCTTTCATCAGGCCAATCTCCGCAGTCAATGCAGAACCTGCTCGGCCCGCAAACAACAATGCTGTTAGCACAGGGCCTAATTCACGCACCAAAGAGGCAGCCACCATCAAACCCAACGCTGTCTCACCACCAAAGCGCGAGAGAATGTAATAACCCTGAAGGCCTAACACCATGCCAACAAACAAGCCGGCAACCGCAATGATCAAAATAGTAAGAACACCAACCGAATACAGCTGATCGATTAACAGGCGTGGACGACGAATGATGTCATTCAATCCCGCCAACATATTCAAGATAAGCAAGTGCGCGCGACCGATACTCGATAAGGCACTCACGCCAACGCTACCGAGTTGAGCTAGAACACGTGTGATCACAAACAAGCTCCAAGATCGTTAGCCAAATCGTCAGCAGGGAAATGGAAAGGCACAGGACCATCAGGCAGGCCTTTAATAAACTGCTGTGTCCACTCACCACCCTGAGATCTGAGTTGCTCAGGACTACCCGACTCAACCACCTTGCCTTCCGAGATCACATAAACCCAGTCAGCTATTTGCATAGTTTCCGCCACATCATGAGACACCATGACACTTGAGATTCGGGCTGCATCATTCAATTTACGAATCAGTTGTACCAAAACGCCCATTGAGATGGGATCTTGTCCAGTGAACGGCTCGTCATACATGATCATCATGGGGTCGAGCGCAATGGCACGCGCAAGTGCTACACGTCTTGCCATACCACCCGACAATTCCGATGGCATCAAATCACGCGCTCCGCGTAAACCAACAGCTTCTAACTTTAAAAGTACCAGCTTGCGAATCATCGACTCACTCAGCTTAGTGTGCTCACGCAACGGAAACGCCACATTGTCGAAAACCGTCAAATCTGTCAGCAAAGCACCACTTTGAAAAAGCATGCCCATGCGCATCCGTAGCTGATACAAGGCCTTGTTATTGAGCGCATTGACGTGTTGGCCGTCGACGTAAATATCACCTGAATCTGGCTGCAATTGGCCGCCGATCAGCTTCAATAACGTTGTTTTACCCGTGCCAGATGGCCCCATGATCGCGGTCACTTTTCCACGTGGGATATCCATGTTGATGCCGTCAAAAATCTTGCGACTACCTCGACTGAAGTGAAGATCACGAATTTGGACTAAAGGTGTCTGATTGGTACTGGTGACGTCGTTCAAAAGCGGGCACAAAGAATAGATTTGAAGATAAGCATTCTCTTAATAAGGATAGCGCAGGTCAAGCCACGCCCAGTAATTGCGTCAATGTTTTAAGCTCCGCGATGCTGCGCGGATCGCTAATTTCTCGATCTAAGATCAAAGCGTCGAGTTCCTTCGGCAATTTTTGCAAAGATTCTCGCATTGAACGCAGATCCGTTTGCGCATAATCCAAGAAAACTAACCGTGGCTGATCAGGCTTTCCCCAACAGCCATCACCCATGTCATACCAACAACAATTATCATCAGAATTTACAGCCGATTCTGGTAACAAAAACGCGCCAAGATACTCGTCAAGCACATCAAGATGTTTAGCACTCACATCAGCAACCGCATCGGCTTTAAGATAAAAACGGAAATAGTCCGGTAGGTCGTCGCACCATTCCTCAAGGTCTTCGGTATCTATCGCATGCAACTGATCAGCGCTCAACACTAAGGCATCCGCATCGTTGCTGTAATAGGCCAATTGCCAATCTTCGGGAAGATCCTCTGGGAAATAGTCTGACCATAAGAGCGGCCAGCCGGAAAATCCTATTAACAGTCGATCGCTCAAGCGAGACTCCTCAAAGATGCGTTAGAGTCTACGCATGGCAGACATACTCGCGTTTAAAAAACCCAAACTGAGTGAGAAACACAAAGGCAATACCTTGTGTCGCTCCGGTCATCATAAATGGTCTGTGGATACGACGACGCAATTTGATAGCAAGGCAGGCAAGCTTGTCACTAAAGAACACTGTAAACGATGCGGCAAAACCCGCACTCGTGGCACCTGACCTAGATTCCCAGGCGCTTATCCCGCAGAATGCGCCTCGAAATTTTAACTCGCGAGATAGTTCATGCTCTTAGCTAGCGCTGGCATTTTATTCGGTCTGCTCATCTTAATATGGGGCGCTGACCGCTTTGTTGCTGGCGCCGCAGGACTTTCGCGCAACCTCGGTGTATCACCACTGGTGATTGGCCTGACCGTGGTTGCCTTTGGCACCTCAGCACCCGAAATGATGGTCTCTTTGATGGCTGCCTTAGATGGTGCACCTGGCATTGCCATTGGTAATGCCATTGGCTCTAACATCGCCAACATTGGCCTGATCCTTGGTGCTACCGCCGTTGTTGCGCCTTTGACTTACCACTCACGCGTGCTGACAAGTGAATATCCCATCCTGTTAATGGTGAGCTTAGGTATTGCCACACTTTTAATAGATGCTGAGATTTCTCCCATCGATGGCGCCCTCATGATTGCAGGTCTTGGCTTTGTGCTTTGGCGTACCTTTAAGCTCGCGACAAGTGGTACTCACGATCCGATCACCGAAGAATATGACGCCGAAATCCCGAAAGACCTTTCTACCGGATTGGCTGTTTTTTGGACCCTTATCGGTTTGGTATTGCTACTCGCCGGCTCAAAATCAATGGTCTGGGGTGCAACTGAAGTTGCCTTGTTCTTTGGCGTGAGTGATTTAGTGATTGGCCTAACCATTGTGGCTATCGGCACAAGCTTGCCCGAGCTCGCGGCAAGCCTTGCTAGCGTGGCAAAGAATGAACACGACCTGGCCGTCGGCAATGTGATCGGATCGAACATATTTAATAGTCTAGCGGTACTCAGTATTCCAGCTTTCTTTGGTCCTACCGCAGTCGAAAGCGGAGTTGTCATGCGTGACATCCCAGTCATGCTGGTACTAACCTTGGGGATTTTGATGATGGGTCGTCACGCTGATGGCAGCGGACGTGTTTTACGCTGGCAAGGCTTATTACTCCTCACAGCATTTGTCGCTTACCAAGTCTGGCTGTATGTTGCAGGTTAAAGGACATTCAAGATGAAAATAGAAAGCCACGAAAAATTACTCGCCACAGCGCAATCGGTCATCGATATCGAGGCGGCCGCAGTTCAAGCACTGAAGCAACGACTCGGCGATGACTTTGTTACAGCGTGCGAAACCATCATTGCCTGCCAAGGCCGGGTAGTGGTAACTGGCATGGGCAAATCAGGTCATATCGGCAGCAAGCTGGCCGCCACGTTGGCGAGCACCGGCACCCCCGCTTTCTTTGTTCATCCGGGTGAAGCCAGTCACGGCGATCTCGGCATGATCACTCCAGGTGATGTGGTGATTGCCTTATCAAACTCGGGCGAGACTGCAGAGATCGTCACTATCTTGCCGTTGATCAAGCGCATGCAAGCGCCATTGATCAGCCTAACTGGCAACCCAAGCTCAACACTCGCGACTGAATCAACCGTTCACCTTGATGTGGGTGTTGAGAAAGAGGCCTGTGTGCTTGATTTAGCGCCCACAGCAAGCACCACCGCGGCCTTAGTCATGGGTGACGCCCTTGCCGTTGCATTACTTGATGCACGCGGCTTTACGCCGGAAGACTTTGCGATGTCACACCCAGGTGGCAGCCTTGGTAAACGCTTGTTATTACGGGTGCGCGACATCATGCACAGTGGCGATCGGCTACCTATCTCTTCAATCGATGATCCTTTAAAAGAAGCCTTAATGGTGATGACAGCCAAAGGTCTTGGCATGACCGCCATCATGGACGGCGATCAACTTAAAGGGATCTTCACAGACGGTGATCTGCGCCGCTGCTTCGAACAAGGCAAAGACCTGCAAAGCGCCAATGTGCGCGATGTGATGACAGCCGGCGGCGTTTGCGTTCCGCAAGATACGCTTGCCGCTGAAGCGCTTACCCTAATGGAAGAAAAGAAAATCAATGCCTTGCTGGTTACCGACAACAAAAAACTTGTTGGCGCCCTCAATATGCACGACTTGTTACGCTCAGGCGTGATGTAAAGGAATCAACTGTGAGTGATGTATCGACAAAAGCTGCTGACATCAAATTAGTTATCTTTGATGTTGATGGCGTACTAACCAACGGTGGTTTGTTCTTCGGCGACAGTGGCGAAGAATACAAAATGTTTAACTCAAAAGATGGTCACGGCATGAAGATGCTACAAGACTCTGGAGTTCACATTGCGATCATCACCGGACGCAGCTCTAACGTGGTGACTCAGCGCATGATTAACCTTGGTGTTGAGCATGTCTTCCAAGGGGTTGCCGATAAAAACATCGCTTACCAAGAACTAAAAGCACAGTTAGGAATCAACGACAGTAACATCGCCTACATGGGCGACGATGTCATCGACTTGCCCGTAATGACCAAAGTCGGTCTATCGATGGCAGTAGCCGATGCACATTCTGTAGTGATCGAAAACGCTGACTGGACGAGTCAATATAAAGGTGGCCACGGTGCCGCTCGCGAAGCTTGTGAAATGATCATGCAAGCTCAAGGCACTCTAGCGCCGATGATCAAAGGCTATCTCAGCTAAGCATGTCACGCTCGAGCATTATCAATAGCGCACTGATATTGCTGCTCTTAATCAGCTTCTGGTTATTACGTTCATCACAGGATGAAACAGAGACCTCAGCTACGGAAGAACACGTCATCGACTATATGCTGCGTGATTTATCAACAACCACCTTTGGTCAAGATGGCAAACCCCATCGCACACTTAACACCCCCGAGCTAAAGCATTACCAAGATGACGACACGAGCGAATTGCTCGCGCCACACATCGTTGCACACCAAGGCGCCCAACCGCCCTGGAATATTTATAGCGACACGGGGTGGGTATCAGGCGATGGTGAACTCATTCTCTTAAACGGCAAAGTTAAAATGCGTCGCGAAGCTTTCGCCGACAATCCGTCAATGAATGTCGACACCAAAAATTTGCGTGTTCGTCCCAATGAAGACTATGCCGAAACCGATGAGCGCGTTAAGGTGCGTAGCAGTAATGGCGACCGTGTTGACGGTCTAGGCGCTCAGGTGTGGTTAGCCGAACCGATGCGCCTTCTTCTTAAATCAAATTCAAAAGCTCACTATGCAACGAAAAAACCTTAACGCCCTTCTGTTACTTTCGATCTTTAGCGCGCCTGTTTTTGCGTTATCCTCAGACAAAGATCAACCGATTGATCTGACCGCAGACAGTGCCGACATGAACGATGGGAAAGGCACAAGCATATACATCGGCAATGTTGATATCCGACAAGGAAGCCTACGCATTCAAGGCGACAAAGTAACCGTTTTTCATCAAGGTCGTGACCCACAGCGTTTTTTAGCTATCGGAAAAGTACGTTTCCAACAAACCGCTGATGACGGAAAGCTGATTAAAGGTAAGGCCGATAAAGTTGAATATGAAATGGATAGCGAATACATGCAAATGACCGGTAACGCATGGCTCGACCAAGGTGGTGACATGATGGAAAGTGATCGCATTACCTACGATCGCGTTAAATCCGTGGTCAAAGGCGGCAGCGCTGCTCAAGGTAAGCAACGTGTGCGAATGCGCCTAATGCCTCAAAACGAAAAGAAATAAACATGTCTCAACTCTCAGCTGAAGGCCTAGTTAAACGTTACAAAGGGCGAAGCGTTGTTAATGGTGTATCCGTACACCTTGATACCGGCGAGATTGTTGGCCTACTTGGACCAAACGGTGCAGGTAAAACCACTAGTTTCTACATGATTGCCGGTCTTGTGCACCCCGATGGCGGCAGCGTGCGCCTGGGCAATAACGACATCACTGACAAGCCTATGCATGCCCGTGCGCAACAAGGGCTGAGCTATCTTGCGCAAGAGCCCTCTATTTTTCGCAAACTCACCGTTGCGCAAAATGTTTTGGCCATTCTCGAGATGCGCCCCGATCTCAATAAAGATCAACAGCAGGCCAAGTGTGACGAGCTACTTCACGAGTTCAATATTGGACACTTAGCCAACAATATGGCGATTAGCTTATCTGGCGGTGAACGCCGTCGCTTAGAGATTGCACGCGCATTAGCCATAGAACCCAAATTTCTTTTGCTGGACGAACCCTTTGCCGGCGTGGACCCAATCTCGGTCATCGATATTCAACGAATCATTCAACACCTGGCAGAACGTGGCATCGGTATCTTGATCACTGACCACAATGTGCGCGAAACCTTGGGGATCTGTTCGCGTGGCTACATCATGAATGATGGCGCCGTATTGGCGCATGGCTCACCCGATGAATTGCTAAATAATCCTGAGGTCCGCACAGCCTATCTTGGTGAGCACTTCCGCTTATAGGCAAGCACTGCTATCCTGTAATTTCATAGCAAGGATGCCAATTGGCATGAAATTTGATGCTAGGAAGGAATCGCTAGGTGGCACATAACAATAACAACCTGCTGAGATCATGAAGCCGTCCCTACAGCTACGCTTTGGGCAACAGCTCACCATGACGCCTCAACTGCAACAGGCAATCCGTCTGCTGCAGCTCTCCACACTCGACTTACGCCAAGAAATCCAAGACGCGCTCGACAGCAACATGATGCTCGAGACGGAAGAAGAGGCAAGCAATGAAGTCTCACTTGACGACGAGCTTCGCCCTGATATCTCCAGTAACGACGCGAACAATGAAACCGAGGTAAATCTCGAGACTGAGAGCATGCCGGATGAAATGGCGACTGACTCTCAGTGGGAAGATATTTACGACAGCCTACCGACCCAAACCGCGAGTACCGCTAGCGCCGATGACCATGCTGAGTTCATCGCGCAACAGAGTGCTGATCTCTCCTTGCATGCGCATCTAAGTTGGCAGCTTGAGATGTGCCGCCTCTCGGAATCGGACCACGAAATTGGTGAAGCGATCATCGATAGCGTGAATGATGATGGTTACCTGACCGCTAGCATTGAAGAGCTCATCGAATCGGTTCAACCGCTTGAAGTTGAAGAAGACGAAGTGATCGCAGTGTTGCACCAAATCCAACAGTTTGATCCACCGGGTATCGCGGCAAGAGATACCCGAGAATCGCTGATCATTCAAACCCAGCAGCTCTCTAACGAATTTGATTCACGTGAGCTTGCGCTGCAGTTACTCGAACATCACTTTGATGACCTTGCTGGTCAAAACATCAAAGCCATCATGAAAGGTCTTTCGATAGGTGAAGAAGAACTCGACGAAGTCTTATTACTGATCCGCTCATTAAATCCCCGCCCAGCAAGCGCGCTCCCCACTGGCAGCCCGGATTACATCGAACCCGATGTGTATGTGTTTAAACATGAGGGCAAATGGTTCGTCACCCTGAATGACGAGGCCATGCCAAAGCTCAAAATCAATGCAACTTACGCCAGTTTGATTAGACGCGCAGACGATTCCGATGATAACGTGACCTTAAAGAATCATCTGCAAGAGGCTCGCTGGTTCATTAACAGCCTGTTGAGTCGGAATGAGACCTTATTGAAAGTCGCGAACTGCATCTTAGAGTTCCAACAAGGCTTCTTTGACCACGGCGAAGAGGCGATGCGTCCACTCGTACTTCGTGATGTCGCCGAAAAGGTCGAAATGCACGAATCCACGATCTCTCGTGTAACCACGCAAAAGTACATGCACACCCCTCGTGGCACCTTTGAATTCAAATACTTCTTCTCGAGCCACGTCAGCACCGCTGAAGGTGGCGAGGCCTCTTCGACTGCGATTCGCGCACTGATTAAAAAATTGATTGCTGCAGAAACGCCAAAGAAGCCGTTATCTGATAACAAGATCGCTGCCATCCTCGACGACCAAGGCATCAAGGTTGCCCGTCGGACCGTAGCGAAATACCGAGAAGCGATGGCCATTCCGCCATCTAACGAACGCAAACGTCTAGCCTAGATAGACGCAACAACCAAGGAGAAGCACATGCAACTCAACATCACTGGTCACCACATCGATATCACCGATTCAATGCGCGCTTACGTAGAAGAAAAAATCACCAAGCTCGAGCGACACTTCGACCATGTGACGAACGTGCACGTCATCCTCACCGTAGAAAAAAATGAGCAAAAGGCAGAGGCCACCGTCCACGTGTCGGGCAATGACATCTTCGCCGATGCCAGCAATGACGACATGTATGCGGCTATCGATGCCCTGATCGACAAGCTCGACCGCCAGGTCATCAAGCACAAAGAAAAAGTGCAAAGCCACCGCGGTGCAGGACATCGTGAAATGGCGGGAACAGAGGAGTAAACTCCGCACATCATCATCGTGGCTCTGATTTCAGAGCCACACTTTTTTGAACAGACCATCATGCTTGACGAACGTTTTATAAACCTCGATGCGATTCGCCTTAATGACGATTCCTCAAGTAAAAAGCGCGTGCTTGAACAAGCCGCAAAGCTGCTTTCTCGTAACGACTCTGACCTTGCCAACGATATCTTTGATCGTTTGTTAGAGCGCGAACGACTAGGTTCCACCGGTCTTGCCGGTGGCGTTGCCCTCCCTCATGCGCGGATGCCAGGTATCGAAAATACGCGTGGCGCTTTTATTCGACTCGATGAGGGTGTCGACTTTGATGCACTCGATCAACAACCGGTCGATCTCATCTTTGCTTTGATGGTGCCGGAAGATGCACCGGATACCCATCTACAAATTCTGGCTAAGCTCGCCGCGTTATTTGGTGATGCCACTAAAGCAGACGCATTAAGAAAAGCTTCACCAGAAGGCGCACTCGATCTGCTACAACATGTCGATGCATAAAACCTCGATTACTGTTGGTGAGCTATTCCGCGATCTAGAAGAGCGTCTTGATTTAAAACTTATTGCCGGCGAATCAGGTCTTGAGCGATCACTGGCGGCAGAAGATCTCGACCCCAACAGCTTCATCATCGCCGGTCCGCTCAACTTTATTCACCCGAATTACATCCAAGTGATTGGTCGAGCCGAGCGCGACTACCTGCAAGCACCCGAGCGAGATATGGAACGTGCGATGACGCAACTGTTCCAACGCCCCACTCGCGCTGTAATACTCACCGACGGTATCAGCCCAAACGATGACTTACTTCAAGGTGCAGCAGACTCTGGTATCGCACTGTTTACCTCGTCGATCACCGCACGAGTCGCGCTTGACCACCTGCAACACTACGCCTCACTCAACCTTTCTGATCGCACCACCTTGCACGGGGTGTTTCTTGAAGTCTTAGGCATGGGTGTACTGATCACCGGTGAGGCAGCGGTCGGTAAAAGTGAATTAGCGCTCGAATTGATCACCAGCGGCAGCCGCTTGATCGCCGATGACGCACCAGAATTCACCCGCATCGCACCCGAGATCGTCAGCGGTCGCTGTCCAGAGTTGCTGCGCGATCTACTCGAAGTCCGTGGCTTGGGCGTGCTGAATATTCGCGCCATGTTTGGTGCTAACGCCATAAAACTAAACAAGTTCTTACGCTTAATCGTTCACCTCAAACGGATGAACGAAAGCGAGATCAAATCGATGCCGCGTTTAGAAATGTCTCAGGACACGCGTGACGTACTCGGCGTTGAGATCCCTCAAGTAACGCTGCCGGTTGCCGCAGGTAGAAACCTTGGTGTCTTGGTCGAAGCGGCTGTGCGCAATCATCTGCTCAAACTCGAAGGCAATGATGCGACTCAGCTACTGATCGAACGCCAAGAAGCTAACATGCGACAAAGCGACGATTGACCTTCAGATTAATTAGTCGCCTAATACACCTCATTATGCAGAGACACCGGCGATAATGGACACCTCGGTTTATAAACTCACCCTTGTGACTGGCTTATCAGGCGCAGGAAAAAGTGTGGCGCTCGCAACACTCGAAGATAACGGTTACAACTGTATCGATAACCTACCTCTTAATTTGTTGCCCTCACTCGCCTCAGAAATTCAATCAGCTAATTACCAATGGCAACACACAGCGGTGGGTATCGATGCGCGCTCGCATGACGAAAGCTTTGAAAAAGTGCCATTGCTACTCGATGCAATTAAGTCAGACAAGCTGACTGTCGAGATTATTTATCTCGAAGCGGATAACGAGATATTGCTGAAACGCTTTAGTGAAACGCGCCGCCGTCACCCGCTGACCGATCACGATACCGATCTTGAATCCGCTATCAATGAAGAGCGCGAGCTACTGTCACCGCTGACGCAAATTGCTGATCTGACCATCAACACCAGTAAAACCACGTTGCATCAATTACGCCGCCTACTGAGCGATCGCGTGACGGATCGTGATTCGGCTGAGATGTCGGTGCTGATCAAATCATTCGGCTTTAAACATGGCATGCCAGCGAATGCTGACTTTATGTTTGATATGCGTTGCTTACCCAATCCACATTGGGATCCCGACTTACGTCCAATGACCGGTCGCGATAAACCGGTTGCTGACTTCTTAGAAAAGGACGAGCGCGTACAAGAGATGTACAAGCAGCTCGAAAGCATGATCGCTAACTGGACACCTTGCTTTGCGCTTGAAGGTCGCAGCTACTTAACCTTCGCTATCGGTTGCACCGGCGGTCAACACCGTTCGGTCTATATGGTCGAGCGCCTAGGCAAACACTTCCAAGCTTTTTTACCTAACGTACAAATCTTTCATCGAGAGCTTTCATGAGCGTTGGCGTTCTGATTGTCACACACCCAGGCGTTGGCTCAGCCTTAGCGCATAGCGCTCAACGCATCATGGGCGACTCACCGCTGAAAACTTTTTGCTTGGACATACCGGTCGATAGTGATGTCGAGCGTACCGAGCACGAGATCTCGCAAGCCTTAGCCAACTTAGATGCCGGTGATGGCGTGATCATCCTGAGTGATATCTTTGGTGCCACACCCAATAACCTAGCGCGCAAGTTCGCCGCCCCTGGCCATGTCCATATTGTTTCAGGCGTTAACCTGCCGATGCTGATTCGTCTGTATAACTACCCCAACACGGATCTTGCAGAGCTATGTGAACTCGCGGCTGAAGGTGGTCAACGTGGCATCATGACCTGCGCACAACATTTATAATTTCATCCATGCAAGAAACCAACATCACCATCATTAACAAGCTCGGCCTGCATGCACGCGCCGCCGCCAAACTCGTCAGCACCGCCGGCAGCTTCGGTGCCAAAGTCTCTTTGGATAAAGCGGGTCAAGAAGTCGATGGTAAAAGCATCATGGGCGTGATGATGCTCGCTGCGAGTAAAGGCACCGAGCTAACCATCCGTACCGATGGCGATGATGAAGTCGAAGCCATGCAAGCACTTACCCATCTAATTAACGATTACTTCGGCGAAGGCGAATAAAGCTTCCACGACCTTAGGCGCTCACTCAAAGCGCTGTTACACTAGTGCCATCTTCATTCACCTTGGATGAGCACGCTCGTGAACGCCGTCGTTGAAAGCTCAGAAAATCCGCAAGTCGATCGTTTGCGCGAAATTCTCGACTCAGGTGCGATGCGTTCTGCTCAAAAGCTGCTCAATACGCTCAACCCTGCCGAGGTCGCTCACCTACTTGAATCACTGCCACGTGAGCAGCGAGACATCATTTGGCACATGCTGCCGGATGAGATGTCGGGTGAAACCTTGCTTGAGGTATCGGACAGCACCCAGTTTGAACTGACCAAAGACATGAGCCTCGAAAACTGGCTCGCGATCACAGACAACCTCGACCTCGACGACTTGGCCGACTTGGTACAAGACATGCCGCGTCAGCTCACCCGTGAGCTGGTGTTGTCGATGGACGATCAACGTCGTCACCTACTCGAAACGGTGTTGTCTTACCCCGAGGACACCGCAGGTGGTTTGATGAACACCGACGTGGTGACCATCCGCCCCGATGTCACCCTCGATGTGGCGATGCGTTTCACCCGTCGTATTGGCGATAACATGCCAAAAGATACTGACAAGCTGTTTGTCGTCAATCGCGATGGCAAGTATCTGGGCGTATTGCCTTTGTGGCGATTGGTCAGCGGCAACCCTGAAGACTCGGTAGCCGAGATCATGAGCTTAGACCTCAAACCAATGTCGGTAGGGCTATCCGCCAAAGATGTTGCACGTCGATTCGAAACCTTCGACTTGATCTCCGCACCGGTTATCGACGACGACGGCATGCTGGTCGGTCGTATCACGGTCGACGACGTAGTCGACTTAATCCGTGTCGAAGGCGAACACCAATTCATGAGTCAGGCCGGTCTCTCCGAAGAAGAGAACATGTTCGCACCGGTGCTCGACTCAACCCGTCGTCGTGCGGTATGGCTTGGTATTAACCTGCTCACTGCGTTCTTAGCTTCATGGGTGATTGGCCAATTCGAAGCGGTACTCTCGCAAGTGGTTGCACTCGCTGTACTGATGCCGATCGTTGCGAGTATGGGTGGTATCGCTGGTAGCCAAACCCTTACCTTGGCAATACGCGGTATTGCTCTTGGCCACCTCACCAGTAAAAACGCACGTCACCTACTCTATAAAGAGCTCGCGGTTGGCGCACTCAACAGTGCTATATGGGCGGTAGTGGTTGGCTTTGTCGCTGGCATTTGGTTCGACAGTTGGGCCATCGCAGCGTTGATCGGCGTGGCCATCAGCATCAACTTGGTCTTTGCCGCTTTCAGTGGCGCCTTGTTGCCATTAATTCTCAAAAAGCTCGGTATCGATCCAGCCTTAGCCGGTTCAGTCTTGCTCACTACCGTGACCGACGTGGTGGGCTTCCTGTCCTTCCTCGGATTGGCCACCATCTTCTTGCTCTAATCGGCAAACTCCAAACGCTCCGCAAACTTATCCAATGCAGCTTGCGCGCAGATCGCATCTTTATCGCCACCTGGCGCACCCGAGACACCAATCGCACCCACGCGCTGACCACCCGCAATAATCGGTAAGCCACCTTCGAGCACCAATAAACCCGAGACCTCATTAAGCTCAGGACGAATATCTTCGCGATTCTTACGTAACTCACCCGAAGGAATACCACCCATGATCACGAGGTTGGCTTTCTCTTCCGCCAGCTGAATAGTGAAACGCGCGGCTAAATCATCGCGCAAGGTCGCCCGCTCGTTTGCACCGCGATCAACCACCACCGCACTCACCTGATAACCCTGCTCGCGACAGTGCATCACCGCTTCATTCGCCAGATCCCTTGCCAGCTCCATGCCCACATGCCGCACGCCCACGGTATCGCCCGCCATTGCGGTGCTCTGTGACAGCAACAGTGCCGCCACTAATGTCTTTTTCTCAATCATCGTCTTCCCCTAAAACGTGTCGAATACGCTCAGTTTAGCTAAGTCTGGCGCCTGTTGAAGAGGCTTTTGCGGTATCCTACGAAGCTATTTTTAGTCCACCGATTTTAGTGTGCACATGGAACAGCAGTACGACCCATCCGCCCTCGAACAAGCCGCGCAACAGCAGTGGGAAGACCAACAGTCTTTCAAAGCTACCGAAGACGATAGCAAAGAGAAATTCTATTGCTTGTCGATGTTCCCTTATCCCAGCGGCAAGCTGCACATGGGTCACGTGCGCAACTACACCATCGGTGATGTGGTCTCGCGCTATCAGCGCATGCTTGGCAAAAATGTGCTTCAACCGATGGGTTGGGATGCCTTTGGCCTGCCAGCTGAAAATGCTGCGATCAAAAACAAAACCGCACCTGCCGCTTGGACACGTTCAAACATTGACTACATGAAAGGTCAGCTAAAGCGCTTAGGCTTTGGTTACGACTGGGATCGCGAGCTTGCGACCTGCGATGCAGACTACTACCGCTGGGAACAATGGTTGTTCACCCGCATGGTGGAAAAAGGTCTGGCCTATCGCAAAACCGCAACCGTTAACTGGGACCCGGTTGACCAAACCGTTTTAGCTAACGAACAAGTCATCGACGGCAAAGGTTGGCGCTCTGGCGCGCCTGTCGAAAAGCGCGACATCGAACAATGGTTCTTAAAGATCACCGACTACGCACAAGAGCTACTCGATGATCTGGATAAATTGCCAGGCTGGCCGGAGCAGGTCGTAACCCAACAACGTAATTGGATTGGTCGCTCAGAAGGTGTGCAGATGCACTTCGGCATCGAAGGTCGCGATGACACTATCGAAATCTATACCACCCGTCCTGACACCTTAATGGGTGTGACTTATCTCGCGGTTGCCGCCGAGCACCCACTGGCACTCGAGCAAGCCAACGATAACGATGCACTCGCCAGCTTTATTCAAGAATGTAAGCAAGGCGGCGTATCCGAAGCTGAAATCGAAACGATGGAAAAGAAAGGTCAGCCGATTGGCCTTAACGCGATCCATCCTGTGACTGGCGAAAGCGTACCTGTCTATGCTGCCAACTTTGTCTTGATGAGCTACGGCACGGGCGCAGTGATGGCTGTGCCTGCACACGATCAGCGCGACTGGGAGTTCGCTGAGAAATACGGCATCGAAAAGAAACAAGTGATCATCACGGCAGATGGTTCTGACTGCAGCATTGATCAAGCTGCCTATGTTGAGAAAGGCGTGCTAGCCAACTCAGGTGAGTTCGATGGCATGGCCTCTGCCGCTGCCTTTGATGCGATCGCCTCATGGTTAGAGCGCGAAGGTAAAGGCGCAAAACAAGTTAACTTCCGCCTGCGTGACTGGGGTGTGTCGCGTCAACGTTATTGGGGCTGCCCTATTCCTATGGTGCACAAACCCGATGGTAGCGTTGAAGCCGCGACCGAGTTCCCAGTCGCCTTGCCAGAAGATGTCATCGTGGATGGTTCAGGTTCACCCCTGAAAAAGATGCCAGAGTTCATTGAGCTGGCTAACGGTGATAAACGCGAAACCGACACCTTCGACACCTTCTTCGAAAGTAGCTGGTACTACGCACGTTACTGTTGTCCCGATGCGACCAACGCCATGCTCGATGAGCGCGCTAAATACTGGCTGCCTGTTGATCAATATATCGGCGGCATCGAACACGCCATTCTTCATCTGTTATATGCACGCTTCTTTAACAAGCTGATGCGCGATGAAGATCTGATCGATAACGACGAGCCCTTCACTCGCCTACTCACTCAAGGCATGGTGATTGCCGAGACCTGGTATCGCGAAAACAGTGATGGTTCAAAAGATTGGTTTAACCCAGCAGACATCATCGACATCAAACGTGATGAAAAAGGTCGTCCGTTATCCGGCATGTATGCTGGCGATAAAAAGCCCGTGATCTACGGCGGCATCGAAAAGATGTCGAAGTCGAAGAACAACGGTATCGATCCACAACAACTGATCGACAAGTACGGCGCTGACACCGTTCGCTTGTACACCATGTTCACCGCACCACCTGATCAATCACTCGAGTGGTCAAACGAAGGTGTTGAAGGGGCACATCGTTTCTTAAAGCGTTTATGGAACTTAGCGGCCAAATTACAAGAGCATCTTGCTGATGTGCCAGAGACGGGGGCGAACAAAAACGCCCGTCGTGATGTGCACGAGAACCTGCAAAAAGCCTTGTTCGACTACGAACGTCAGCAATACAACACGGTCGTCTCAAGCTGCATGAGCATCGTTAACACGCTGAATAAGCTCGGTAAGAACGCAGATGATCTTGCGACCTTGCACGAAGGCCTGAGCATTGTCTTACGTTTGCTCGCACCGATTGCACCGCATGTCACACATCATCTGTGGAACACGCTTAATTTTGGTGATGACATCTTGTCTGCCACATGGCCAGCCGTAGACCCAGAAGCCCTGAAGAAAGATGCGATCGAGATTGTGGTACAGGTAAACGGCAAGGTTCGCAGCAAAATTTCTGTCTCACCAGAGGCAAGCAAAGACGAGATTGAAGCGGCCGCTCAGCAAGATGAGCACGTTATGCGCTTTACCGAGGGCACAACCATCCGTAAAGTAATCGTCGTCCCTGGCAAGTTAGTCAACATCGTGGCTAATTAAGGAAAGCATTATGAAAAACATCAACGCCATCTCACGTGTTCTTTGGATCAGCTTGCTGATCATCGTGCTGACCGGTTGCGGCTTCCACTTACGTGGCGCACTACCCACCTTAACGATGGATAACCCGATCTATATTGCAGGCGTTGATAAAAACAGTGACTTGTATCGTGAGCTAGCACGTCAATTACGTGGCGCAAAAAGTGTTGTCACCGAAACACGTAGCCTTGCGAAAAGCGTACTGACCATCTCTGACTATCGCTCACGCGAGCGTCAGCTCACCTTGAACAGCAGCAACCAAGCGGTGGAATACGAATTAGAAGAAAGCTTTAACTTCTCTGTTCAAACCAGCCGTACCACCGTTGAAAGCCGCCCACTCAAAGTGACCCGCGTATTGGGTCGCACCGAATCTGAAACGCTCGCACGTGAACGTGAAGAGCGTGAGATGCGCATCAACATGCGTCACGATTTGGTTAACCAGTTGATGTATCAACTCGCACGCATTAACTAATCTGTGCGAGTTCGACTCGAACAACTGCCGGCACAACTCAAGCAGGGCTTAAGCCCGATTTATTTGGTGAGTGGTGATGAGCCACTGCAACGTAACGAAGCCTGCGATGCGATTCGTGCGGCCGCCCGTGATGCCGGCTTTAGCCAACGTGAGATCTTTGAAGTCGGCAACAGCTTTGACTGGAATCAACTCCTCACCGAAGCCAATGCACTGTCATTGTTTGCCGAACAAAAAATCATCGACTTGCGCATACCGAATGGCAAGCTCGGACGTGACGGTGGCGCAGCACTGACCGAGTACTGCAGCAATCCACCGCAAGACACCTTGTTACTGATCACCTTGCCTAAGCTCGATCGCGCACAACAAAACAGCAAATGGTTTAAAGCGGTTGAGCAGAACGCCTCGATCATTCAGATCTGGCCTGTCGAACCTAAACAGCTACCCGGTTGGATTGCGCATCGTTTAACGCTTGCTGGCTTTAACGCCACACCCGATGCTGCACAACTGTTATCTGATCGTGTTGAAGGTAATCTACTTGCTGCACATCAAGAGATCGAAAAGCTCACGTTACTGCGTGAGCCTGGCCCGTTAAATGCCGAAGACCTACTCCAAGTGATTGCCGATAGCGCACGCTACGATGTGTTTGAGTTGGTCGATAGCGCACTCCGTGGCGAATTACATCGCTGCCTAAAAATTCTCTCTGGCCTCAAAGGTGAAGGCATCGCACCGCCAGTTGTGCTGTGGGCATTACATCGTGAAGTGGCGCAGCTCGCCTCTTTATCTACGGATGTAGCTAAAGGCTTGAGTATGGATCACGCACTGACACGCGCCAAGGTATGGGACAAACGTAAGCCCATGGTCAGCAATGCGCTCAAACGACTTAAGCCACCACAGTGGTTATCACTGATGGCAGAGTGTTCAAAAATAGACGCCTCAGCGAAAGGTGCCAACGAGCATGATGCCTGGCAATTACTCGAAACGAGCTGCTCAGCCTTGTGTGGTTATGCCACCCGTATTTAAGCGCCACCAAACGCGTATTTCTCTTCTATACTCTTCTGACTACTCGCAGAAGTAGATCGATTAAAAATCCAAAGGAGAACTTCGTGAAATCATTACTTAAAGCCTTCATGGCAATCGCACTTCTGTTTGGCTTTAGCCAAGCAACACTCGCCGACCACCATGGCGGTAAACAAAAAGTGGTTTACCACATCAATTACGACAACCCAAAAATGCAAGGCGGTGCTTTGCGTAACATTCAAAACCACATCAATGCAGTTGGTGCTGACAAGCTCGACTTGCGCGTGGTGTTACACGGTAATGGTTTAGCACTACTCGTCCTACCAGAGGCGCATAGCCGTTTACCAAAGTTCAAGCATGCTAATGCGAACGATCAAATGACCGCAAAGATCGATGGCCTACGTAACCAAGGTGTCAGCTTTAAAGTCTGCGCCAATACGCTAAAAGGTAAAAATGTGAATCTTGAAAGCGATCTGCATGACGTTTCGCAAGCAGACGTTGTACCTAGCGGTGTTGCTGAGCTCGCGATTCTGCAAGGCCAAGGTTTTGCTTACATCAAGCCATAAACACCATGCCCACAAAAAAGCCCGCCTTAGCGGGCTTTTTTATTGCGTGATGCTTTAGGCTAATTGTTGATCATCTTTGTCAGCGTCAGCACGCTGAATGCAGGCTGCATAAGCCGCGTTCAGCTTAGGTAGATCAACCGGCTTCTCGATCACTTGGTCTGCACCCATCGCGAGCAGTTCATCACTTTCCTCACCAATCACCGCTGCGGTAACACCGATGATGGGCTTGCTAAATCCAAACTCGCGTAGCTCGCGGGTTAACTCATAGCCATTCATGTTCGGCATCATGATGTCGGTGATCACAAAGTCATACTTATCAGGGCTTTCTTTGACTAAAGCCAAGGCCTCGACACCGTCATCAGCGATCTCCACGTTAGCGCCACCGTTTTGCAAAATGATCTGAGTCATCATCTGAATTGTTTGATTATCCTCGGCAAGCAACACCTGCTTACCTTGTATCGAGGCACTTAATGCGTGTTCAACTTCAGGCGCTTCAACTTTTGCTACTTGTTTTGCCTTAAAGCTTAAGGTGAACACACTACCACCGCCCTCACGCAGCTGGTACGTCAAATCTCCACCCAGTTGTTTCGCGTTCTCGCGTGCAATGTATAGCCCTAAGCCAGTACCGTCGGCTTGCGTTGAACCGCGTGCAAATGCATCAAACATTTTTCCTTGATCCGATGGCGCGATACCACGGCCGTTATCTTCCACATGAACAAACACCATCCACTGCTCACCCGACTGTTCGCTAGCGCTCAGGCGTAACACAATCTCACTGGCACCTGAGTGTATCGAGGCATTCTTGACCAGGTTCGTCACAATCTGACGAACCAACTGCACATTAAACTTCAATACACTTGGCAGCTGCCCTTGGCTGATGGTTTTAATCGCTTGTCGATTTTGTTCAAGCAACACACTGAGTGAAGCCGCAATTTTGTCGATGGTGATATAGAGCGTTACCGCCTTCTCATCTGCGACTTTTGCCTGATCAGGTTTAATCACAAAACGCAAATCATCCAGTACCGATACCAAGTGATCGGAGATCTCTGCCATCTTCTCAGCATCTGATGGATCTTCCGCCGTGACACCTTTGTTGTGAATGAGCATATTCAACGACGCTGCGGGTGTACGTATCTCGTGGCTGATCACCGCAAACATTTGCTTTTGGCGGTCTTGCTCTACCGCAAGCGCTTGTGCAGCACGCTCTGCTTTATCTATGGCGACTAACTCATCGGTAATCTCAACTGACGTACCGAGAGCCAACAAACTCTCGCCACGTATCTCTGTAGTCGCAATCACCCGCACATGAATTAACTCACCCTTAGCCGTTAGATACGGATGCGTGAAAGATGAAACGTGCCCTGGATCTGCCTTAATCGCTACTTGCAACTCCTGCTGAAATGCTTTGCGCGCCGCTTCAGGAACATTCTGTGTCACCTGCTCCATCGACGCCACTGCATCCGCCGGTAGATTCATGCGCGCCATTAAGGTGGCATTACCTCGCATCGTTCCGTTTGTTAAGTCGACCTCAAAAAAGCCTACCTTGCCGCTTTCAGCCATCAACTCCATTTGCTGCGTTTGTTTTCTCGCCTGACTTAACGACACGGCCAATTCATGCTCGGTTGCTGATAGCTCATTCAAGGTGCGTTGCAGGCTCTGTTGGTTGTGCCAATAGCGCGATGTGATCCAAGTGAGCAACACAAACAGTGTAAAGGTACCAATCAATATTCTTAGCTGTGCTTGATCAATCGACGCACCAAAGCGCATCTCTTGGAACTCAGGCAGCTGCAACGCAACAGAACCGAGTGTTATCCCTAGAGCAATGGGTAACGCTTTTAGCAAAGCGCTAAAGGATAACGCCTGCTTTTGATCACCTTGCTTAAACAGCAGATAAAAAACTGTCATTGTTATTAGGGATGCCACCACATGGCGTGAAACAAAGGGCGTTAGCGGGAAGTCAATATAAGCTGCATTATCAATACCCAGCATCGACACTACCAAGATCGCAATACTGAGCATTAAGGCATCGAACGCGGGCAATAATAAAAAATAAAACATTGCAAAAGCCACAAGCAGCATGACAGGCAATACGCCGTTTTTCGACACTAAGAACCAATATAGGGATAGCAAGACTAAAGCCAGCAATAACTTTTGAACGGGTGTCATCCAGCCTTTTGTTGCCGCAACATATAGCCCAGTGAATACAAGCGCTGAAAGGAGGCTTTGATAAATATTTTCAACCTCACCTG
>OCRG01000007.1_pt1 | contig 29574 bp, 28 predicted proteins | sample 1535071 | NCBI WGS metagenome assembly OCRG01 (sample SAMEA3275605, study PRJEB22092) | marine metagenome | biome: ENVO:00000447; feature: ENVO:00002042; material: seawater | collected 2014-06-22T16:30:00+00 | depth 0 m
ACTGAATCAAACGGTTCATCTTCAATGGCATCTGTTTGCGGCGGTTCATTGTCCATGATGGATGCAGGTGTCCCACTAAAAGCACCCGTTGCAGGTGTTGCCATGGGCCTTATCCTTGAGGATGACGGCGATTATGCGATCCTAACTGACATCCTGGGTGATGAAGATCACTTGGGCGACATGGACTTTAAAGTCGCTGGTACAGAAAACGGTATCACATCCCTGCAAATGGATATCAAAGTTGCGGGTATCACACCTGAAATCATGAAAAACGCTTTGGCACAGGCCAAAGAAGGACGCATGCACATCTTGGGTGAGATGTCGAATGCATTGACCGAAGCAGGTGAATTCTCGGTTCACGCACCGCGCATTGAAACAATGCAGGTTCCAACCGATAAGATCCGTGAAGTGATCGGTTCAGGCGGTAAAGTGATCCGCGAAATCGTTGAAGTTTCTGGTGCTAAAGTTGACATTAACGATGATGGTCAGATCAAGATTGCGTCGCCTGATGGTGAGTCCATCAAGAAAGCATATGACATGATCTATGCGATTGTCGCAGAACCAGAAATTGGCCAAATTTACACTGGTAAAGTTGTGAAGGTTGTTGATTTCGGTGCTTTCGTGAACTTCTTTGGGAAACGCGATGGGCTGGTCCACGTCAGCCAAATTGAAAACCGTCGCCTAAACCACCCATCTGATGTCCTGAAAGAGGGGCAAGAAGTTAAAGTTAAACTTCTGGGCTTTGATGATCGCGGCAAAGTACGCCTTGCCATGAAGATGGTTGACCAAGAAACCGGCGAAGAGATCGTCGAAGAAAAGTCAAACGACGAAGAATAATTAAAATAAAAAGGCCCTCTCAAGCGAGAGGGCCTTTTCGTCGGTGATCCTATCGAAGATTGACTGGGACACCCATGTCAGTGTTTCAAAGAATTGTGCAAAACGCGCCACGCGGTTAAATTAAACCTGCTCTAATAAGGATCATTCGCGATGCTTAGATGCGCGGCTGGAGTGACGAGTGTACATCTAGACACACCAGTTGTTTAAAGTGATTAATTCAACGTTTCATATTGGGCGCTACGACGCACTCAGTGCCAACGCTATCGTGGGCTTTGATACGTCATCAAAGCCCACACTGAGCAATTAAACACTCATACAGATGTATTTCAGTTCCAGATAGTCGTCGATACCATGATGGCTTCCTTCACGACCAAGACCCGATTGTTTGACGCCGCCAAACGGCGCGACCTCGGTTGAAATGATACCAGTGTTGACACCGACGATCCCGTATTCCAATGCTTCGGCAACTTTATAAACGCGGCTCAGATCTTTGGCATAGAAATAGGATGCAAGCCCAAAGATAGTGTCATTAGCGAGTTCGATCACCTCGTCAACGTCTTCGAACTTAAATAGAGGGGCAAGTGGTCCGAATGTTTCTTCGGTTGCTACGGCCATATCTTTAGTTGCGCCTGTTACGATTGTAGGTGGCATGAAAAAGCCTTCGCCCTGATGGCTTTGACCGCCGTAAAACACTGTGCCACCCTTTGCTGTGGCATCTGCAATGTGCTCTTGAACCTTGGCGATCGCATCTTGGTTGATAAGCGGGCCTAACGCTACACCCTCCTCAAGGCCATCACCGATTTTCATCTGGGACAGTGCTGCGGCCAGCTTTTTAGCGAAGGCGTCATAAACACCCGCCTGAACATATATACGGTTGGCGCAGACACATGTTTGACCATTGTTGCGGAACTTACACATGATCGCGCCCGCAACCGCTTCATCCAGATCGGCATCGTCAAACACAATAAAGGGGGCATTACCGCCCAGTTCCATTGAACACTTCATAACCTGATCCGCTGCCTGACGTAGCAAGATACGGCCAACCTCGGTTGATCCTGTAAACGTCAGTTTGCGCACGGCTGGGTTTTCACAAAACTCTTTGCCGATTTCCGACGAACGTGAGGACGGGATGATCGACAAAACGCCCTTTGGGATGCCCGCGCGTTCCGCAAGAACGCCCATGACTAAAGCGGAGAGTGGTGTTTCTGCTGCAGGGCGTGCGACAAAGGAACAACCCGCGGCCAATGCGGGTGCAGCCTTGCGCGTGATCATCGCATTTGGAAAATTCCATGGAGTGATTGATGCAGCAACACCGATAGGTTGTTTTAGAACCATGATGCGTTTGTCGGGCTGATGTCCAGGAATTGTTTCGCCATAGATGCGCTTTGCTTCTTCGGCAAAGAATTCAATAAATGAGGCACCGTACCCAATTTCACCTTTTGCCTCGGCCAAGGGCTTCCCCTGTTCAGCAGTCAAAATAGTACCCAGGTCATCTGCGTTTTTCATCATTAGATCGTACCAACGGCGCAAAATATTGGCACGCTCTTTGGCGGTTTTGGCGGCCCATTCCTTTTGTGCGGCCTCTGCTGCTGCAATCGCCCGTGCGGTTTGTGCGCGGCTTAGGTCGGCCACTTTGGCGATAACATCTCCCCTTGCTGGGTTCGTTACGTCAAATGTTGCCCCGTCGTCGCCGTCAACCCACTCGCCCGCTAAATAGCCTTGGGTGGCGAGCAATGATGGGTCTTTCAGCAGGTCTTTTAAATTGGTTTCGTTTGCCATGGCGTCCTCCGAAAATATCTCGTGCATAGGGAAATCACCTCTGTCATAAATTGTCCAGTCTACAAAGGAGCCAGCAATGTCGCGAATAGATTATGATGATGCTTATGCCAATGCTGCGTATATCCCAAATGCAGATGATTTCATCACACGCTGGCAATCAGATGCTTCAGTGTTTCGGTCAGACATGCTGGAACAACAGCGTGCCGAGTTAGATACCGCATATGGCCAAAGCAAACGGCAAACATATGATGTCTTTCATCCTGAGGGTGAGGCAAAGGGCACTTTAGTCTTTGTGCATGGCGGATATTGGCGGCGGTTTGATAAATCCTATTGGTCACATTTTTCGCATGGTGCATTAACTCAAGGATGGCGTGTGGTGATGCCCTCGTATGATTTGTGCCCTCGCGTCTCCATTGCTGAGATTACCCAGCAAATGCGCAGCTTTGTAACACAAATCGCCGAAAAATATATGGGAGCAATTGCGCTGACGGGACACTCTGCTGGTGGCCATCTGGTGGCGCGGTTGGGTGTACCTGATGTGCTGTCGGATGACCTTATCTCTCGTATCACGCAAATTGTCCCAATTTCAGCAGTCGCTGATTTGCGCACCTTAATGTTTACAGAAATGAATAATGATTTTCGACTGACGGATGAAACCGCTACAGCTGAAAGCCCCGCATTGATGCCGAAACCAATTTGCCCCGTGACTGTTTGGGTTGGAGGTGACGAACGACCAGTTTTTTTGGAACAATCAATGATTTTGGCGGAAAACTGGGGTGTGAAAATGATCGTGCGTCAAGGTGAACACCATTTCGATGTAATTGATGGTTTGAAAGACCCTAATAGTATTTTGGTACGGCTTTTGACTACATAAACTCGAGCTAAGATACGCGGTAAATTGAGCATTACGAAATTGTCTCACTCGCTTCCCAGAGATGCTGTTGTAGGAGCCGCTATAATACCACACGTGAGCGGCAGTAATCTCTGCGATATGTTGTTTCTTAAAACGACACTTCAAGTGTTCATGTCGGATTTTAAGACAAAGTGCTTAGACCACTCGGATCCGTTTTTTATCAAAGACGCGTAGAACCGTTTTCAAATCATGACCGCGTTTTAGGATTTGACCATCCATACCGATAACGCTGTATTCGCCCTGTTTGCTGCGCAGCTTTGGACGTTTTTCAATTCTGTAAAGGGGTTGTTCGGCTGTACGCCTGAATATTGAAAATACGGCGACTTCCTTTAATGACGAAATTCCATAATCCCGCCATTCGCCTGCTGCAACCATCTGACCATAGAGTGATAGTATTACGCTAAGTTCGGTGCGATGAAACGCAACAACATAATGTGCGTTCGTACCAGGGAATGGTGTTAGGTTATTCATACTTTCAGAGTTGCGTCATCTGAACCAATTTTCAAGAAAAAAAGCCCCGCGTAGCGCGGGGCCTAAAAGTTGGATTGTTGGAATAGTTTATTCCATATCCTCTGGTAGGATTTGGTTCAGCACAATGGCAAGGAAAGCCGTTGGCGCAACAGCAGAAGTCGCAAGTGTTTTCCAAATACCAGGAAGATATTGAACAGCCGTTGGAACAAGGTTCAAACCAAGACCAGCAGTCAATGAAATCGCGATGATCACCATGTTGCGGCGTGTCATCTTTACTTCTGACAAGACATTCATCCCTGCAGCAGCAACCATGCCAAACATCACGATCACACCACCACCTAAAACAGGGAGTGGCATTGATGCGATTAGTGCGCCAATTTTTGGCAGCAAACCACAGATCACCATAATGACACCAGCAATGGTCACAACGTGACGGCTCATCACGCCGGTCATGCCAACAATGCCAACGTTCTGGCTAAAGGATGTATTTGGCAAACCGCCGAAGACGCCAGCAACAGCAGTGCCTAGACCGTCTGCATACGTTGCGCCTGCAATCTCTGCATCTGTTGCGTCGCGCCCCGCACCCGCTTTTGCGGTAGCTGACGCATCACCCACCGTTTCAACAGCAGATACGATTGACACCAAAGTGACCGCGATGACCGCGCCCAAGCTAAATTCAAACCCATAAGGAAGGACTTGGATACTCGTGACCCAGCTCGCTTTTTGGAAACCTGCCATGCTTACCATCCCTAACATTGCTGCAGCTGCGTAGCCTGCAAGCAAACCGATAAGGATTGCCGCGTTTGAAAGTGCTCCAGATGTTTTGAACTTAAACAACAAAGCGACGATGACTACTGTCAGCGCTACGGTCCAATGTTTTAGTGAGCCGAAGCTCTCCGCCGCCATTTGAAAATCAGCAGCGCCGCCTGCGGCATATTTGATGCCGACAGGGATCAAATAAAGACCAATCGCCAAAATCACCAAACCTGTGACAAGTGGCGGGAAAAGAAACCTGATGCGTCCGATCACAGAACCCAGTGCAAAGTGAATAAGACCACCGATGATACAGGCAGTCAGGGCAACGCCCAGTCCTTGGGTCGCTGAAATACCAGCCAACACACCAACAAACGCAAAGCTGGTGCCTTGCATGATTGGCATCCGTGCGCCCACTGGACCAAAGCCCAGTGTTTGGAAAATCGTTGCAACCCCTGCAAACAACATGGCCATCTGAATCAGATATATCTGTTCAGCGCTGCCAAAAGCTAATCCCGCTGCTCCAGCCACGATAATTGAAGGTGTCACATTTGATGCAAACATCGCCAAAACGTGTTGCAGGCCAAGTGGCACCGCCTGACCCATGGGCGGCATTGAGTTGGGATCGCTATATGCTCCCATTGCTTTATCAGTCATAATAAGTCTCCCCTGATTGACTGTTATTTGTGCGTTCCGCCTCTTTTCCGGGCGAATTGCTAAGACTTTGATACAACTACATATGGTGTGTCAAAGAAAAACTCTTCTAGATTTGCACCTTCTCCGATCCGATCTATTACGCAGAATAGACCTGGCGCATGTAGCGGTGTCAAAACGCCATGCCATGTATTGCGGTGAAAATTGATGCCCTGACCCGCATTTGATAGAAAGGCATGCGGTTTGCCTGGAGTGCCATTTGCATCTGCCGCAACAATGATCAGGAACGGAAAATATGACATCGGGACAAAGGCTTGTGATCCTTCTGGATGGCGCTCCATCATCGTTAGTTCATAAGGCAGGGTTCGAACTTGGGCATCAAATATACTGATGCCTGCACGCCCATTAACAAAATCCAGTGTGGCAAGGTCATGGTGGCGTCCACACATACCCTGATTTATGATTTTATCAGGTGTCCCAGCCGCCTCTAAAATTTCACCAAATGGGGCGAATGCCTCGGCGGTAAGTGAGTCAATGACGATTTCCATACTCATGGCAGGATCTCACTTAATCTCAGCTCTGCGATCCGTTCGACTTGCTTGCAAGCTTCCTCAAATTCAATCTCAGTGGCGTTGCCAATTCTGCGCTCAAACGCACGCAAAATGCCTTGCTTGCTGTGATCCCTCACGGCGATAATGAAGGGAAAACCATGCTTTTTCACGTATTGCGCGTTCAGTTCTTGGAACTTCGCCCGCTCTTCATCTGTCAATGCGTCTAGGCCTGCCGAGGCTTGTTCTGATGTGCTTTCTTTGGTCAGTCGTTTGGCCGCTGCCAATTTGCCGGCCAGATCAGGGTGCGCACGCAAAACGGCCAAGCGTTCCTCGTGATCTGCGCGTCTGAAAGCCCGTGCCATTGCGTTGTGTAATCCAACCGCGCAGTCATGTGCAGCACCCAGTTCTCCATCATATGCGCCCTCGGCAACCCATGCGGAATGCTCGAAAATCGAACCATATGTTTCAACGAATTTTTCGCGTGACATTTGACTGGGTCGATCAAAATGAACAGGCGGATGATTTTTGATCCAGTGTTTTGCAATGTCGCGGCGGGTGGCGAACCAAACGCCCTCTTTTGCCTGCGCATACTCCATAAAACGGCGTAAGGCCATCACGCGACCCGGCCGTCCGATCAAGCGACAATGAAGCCCAATGGACATCATTTTTGGCTGTCCGCCCGCGCCCTCGGCATAGAGGGCGTCAAAGCTGTCCTTCAAATATTGAAAAAATTGATCGCCTGAATTGAAACCCTGGGGCGTTGCAAAGCGCATGTCATTGGCATCTAGCGTGTATGGAATAATTAACTGGTCCCGTCCATCAAGTGTCATCCAATACGGAAGATCATCTGCATAGGTGTCGGAGATATAATCAAATCCACCGTCTTCGGCGACCAGCGCAACTGTATTTTCCGAACATCGCCCTGTGTACCACCCATAGGGTCGTTCGCCTGTGACCTCTGTGTGCAGCGCAATCGCTTGTTGAATTTGGGCGCGCTCTTCTTCTTTGGGCATATCCTTATGCTCAACCCATTTCAGACCGTGACTGGCAATTTCCCAACCTGCACTCTGCATCGCGCGCACCTGAACAGGGGAACGCGCAAGTGCTGTTGCAACACCATAAACGGTCGCGGGAATATTCAGTTCGGTGAACAGACGGTGTAGACGCCAAAAGCCAGCGCGTGCGCCGTATTCATAAATACTTTCCATATTCCAATGACGTTGATCAGGCCACGAAGCCGCACCAACAATTTCAGACAAGAACGCTTCTGATCCTGCGTCCCCGTGTAGGACGCAATTTTCGCCGCCCTCTTCATAATTAATCACGAATTGCACTGCGATGCGCGCCTGATTGGGCCAGTTTGCATTTGGCGGTGTTGCTCCATACCCCAGCATGTCCCGTTCGTAACGTATCATGGTGTTTCCCTCGCTGTGTTCCACTCCCTTGTACTTTCGCAAAATTCATTTGCCTTTCAAATTATTTTTGAAACTGTTTTGGTGTACGGATTGTTGTTGATCATGCGTCGAACAGACGAAATACTATCCTAAACAGCTTGGGGACTACGATGTCAGGTTTTTTAACAACACATGTTTTGGATACAGCGCGTGGATATCCCGCGGCGGGACTTAAGATTGATTTGTATCGTATTAATGGGGATGCGCGCGAACATGTGATTAGTTTGGAGACAAACGCAGATGGGCGCACGGATCAACAAATCCTGCCTGCATCGCAGTTTGAATTGGGGCAGTATGAATTGGTGTTTCATGCTGGTGAATATCTTTTGGCAACAGGGCAGGCCGGGCCAGAACCCAAATTCTTGGACATTATTCCAATTCGCTTTGGTATGGCTCTGAACGATCACTATCACGTGCCATTGTTATTATCGCCCTATGGATACTCCACCTATCGGGGCAGTTGATTATTCCTGAAGCGCGGTCGTGATGTGCTGGGCCATGTAATCCATGAAGTGTCGTGTTTTGGGGTCTTGTCTCTTGCGATGCGGATAGAGGCACCCCATCTGCACATCTGTTGGCATAATGCCTGCCAGGACAGGAACCAATTGGCCGCTGTTCAAATACTCTTGAACTTCGAAAAAGGGTTTTAAAACAATTCCATGACCCTCTAGGGCCCAATTGGTTAGGACGTCTCCGTCGTCACTTTCATAGGGCCCCTTCACTGCGATGCGCTGTACCGTGCCGTCGAGAATGAAAGGCCACTGAAATTCAGATGCGCCTGGGAAGCGAAGGTTCAGGCAATCGTGCGATCCATCGGTTAATGCGGACACGTTTTCGGGCGCACCACGCGCGGCAATGTATTCAGGTGCTGCGCATAATAAACGTGCGCAATTCGCAAATTTACGCATTTTTAGCGTCGAGTCCTCGGGATTGCCCAAGAAGAACGCCAAATCCAAACCTTCTGCCAAAACATCCACACGTCGATCAGACAGGCGTAAGCGAATGTCGATCAATGGGAATTGTTGTTTGAACATTGGAATCGCAGGAGCGATTAAACGCCGTCCAATGCCAAGCGGGGCTGCCACATACAGTGTTCCGCGTGGGTTTTGGGTGATATCCTGCACCGCGGCTTCGGCATCTTCTACTGCTTCCAAAACGCGGGCTGCACCAGAATAGAACAGTTTACCCTGTTCCGTGGGATGCAACATGCGCGTGGTACGCTGAAACAAACGAACGCTCAGATGTTCCTCTAGTTGTGAAATGCGCGCCGAGGCTACAGCAGGCGAAATGCGTTGATCCCGCGCGGCCGCTGACATCGAGCCGAGTTCATAGACGCGAATAAAGGTTTTGATATTATCAAAGTACGACATTATTCCGATTTTCTTGAAACAGATTGGGTATTTTCTACAATACAAGAAAATCACAAACAACGATAGTTTCGCTTCAGATGCAAAGACCAAGGGCAAAGTAATGGCATACGAATTGACGATTATATGGGATTGGCTGGCATTTGCTGTGCGCTGGCTGCATGTGATCACAGCAATCGCGTGGATCGGTTCATCGTTCTATTTCATCGCATTGGATTTGGGATTACGACAAGCACCAGATTTGCCCAAAGGCGCGCATGGGGAAGAGTGGCAAGTGCATGGCGGTGGCTTTTACCATATCCGCAAATACCTGGTCGCCCCGGAACGTATGCCAGAGCATTTGACATGGTTTAAATGGGAAAGTTATTCCACATGGCTTTCTGGCGCCGCGCTATTGATGATTGTTTATTGGGCGGGTGGTGAGCTGTATTTGGTTGATGCCAGCAAAGCCGATTTGTCTCTGTTTCAGGGGATTTTGATTTCGGCTGGATCATTGGCATTTGGTTGGATTGTTTACGATCAATTATGCAAATCCCCCTTGGGCGGAACACCAACCTTATTGATGGTTCTGCTATTTGTTTTGTTGGTCGTCATGGGGTGGGGATATAATCAGGTATTTACTGGGCGCGCCACGCTTCTGCATCTGGGTGCCTTTACGGCGACAATCATGTCGGCAAACGTTTTCTTCATTATCATCCCCAACCAAAAAATCGTTGTCGCGGATTTGATTGCAGGCCGGGCGCCCGATCCAAAATACGGAAAAATCGCAAAGTTACGTTCGACCCACAATAATTATCTGACATTGCCCGTTATCTTCTTCATGCTGTCCAATCACTATCCGCTTGCATTTGCGAGCGAGTATAACTGGATCATCGCGGCATTGGTTTTCCTAATGGGGGTGACCATCCGCCATTATTTCAATTCACTTCATGCGCGCCGCGGAAATCCAATTTGGACATGGCCCGCGACCATTATTTTGTTCATTCTGATTATGTGGCTGTCCACCGCACCCCTGCATCAGGATGATTTAGAGACGAGTGAACTGTCTGTGCGGCAGGATATCTTTGCAACGGCAGCTGGTTTTGATGAGGCCCAAGATATTGTCATGGGCCGATGTTCCATGTGCCATGCACGTGAACCTGTCTATGATGGAATTCGCCGTGCGCCTAAACATGTGTTTTTAGAAACCACCGCGGACATTACCCAACATGCCAAGGCTATTTACTTACAGTCAGGGGTAAGCCACGCGATGCCGCCCGCGAATGTTTCTTGGATGGAAGAGGATGAGCGTTTGTTGATCAGGCAATGGTATCGCGACGCGATGGATACGATGCCTTTATCCTTAGCGTTGAAATAAAAAAGGCGCGTGAAACGCGCCTTGAGTTCTTAATTTGATCTCGTATCAGTTCAGCAAACCCGCATGACGCAATGCATCATGAACCTTTTTCTTGGTTCCGTCTGTTAGTGGAACAAGTGGCAAACGCACTTCATCAGAACATAATCCCAACTCTGACATTGCATATTTTGCCCCGACCAAACCGGGTTCAGTGAAAATAGCCTTATGCAGTGGCATCAAACGATCTTGTAATTCAAGTGCAGCGGCATAATCACCACGCAATGTTGCCTCTTGCATATGTGCGCACAAAGCTGGGGCAACGTTTGCGGTTACGGAAATACAGCCAACACCACCTTGGGCATTGAACCCGTGTGCCGTTGCGTCCTCACCCGAAATCTGAAGGAAGCCAGCACCGCATGTCATGCGTTGTTCGCAAACGCGCGCCAAATCACCAGTTGCGTCCTTTACGCCGATGATATTGGGGAGCTTTGCCAAGGTGCCCATTGTTTCTGGTGACATGTCAACAACTGAACGACCTGGAATGTTATAAATAACGATTGGTAGGTCAGATGAATTTGCAAGCGCCTCAAAATGCGCGATCAAACCTGCCTGTGTCGGTTTGTTGTAATATGGTGTCACCACAAGGGCGGCATCCGCACCGACTTTTTTCGCATGCTCCACGAATCGTAAAGCCTCGGCCGTATTGTTTGATCCTGCACCCGCAATAACAGGAACGCGTCCCGCCGCTGCTGTAACCACAGTTTCGACAACCAATTCATGTTCATCATGGGTCAGGGTCGGGCTTTCGCCTGTTGTACCGACGGGAACCAATCCATGGCTTCCTTGGTCAATGTGCCAATCGACCAATTTTTTAAGTGTATCCAGATCCACAGCGCCGTCTTTGAACGGCGTGATCAAAGCTGGCATTGAGCCTTTTAACATGACACGCTCCTTTCGTGTTTGGCGGGCAGGGCCCGGATGAATAAAGCGGTTTCTTGCAGATAAGGAAACCGTGACTTGATGCCTGAGTTATGTGACATTAGCTATGGGTACCTATCCAGCCAATGAGTTGAAATTGCAAGTCATGTTCCGAGTATTCTATATTTTTCTTATGCTTTCGTCTGCGGTTTCGAGCCTATGGGCCGAAGAGCACGCGTTGGAACGCGCATTTTCCCAAATGAATGCAGGAAATTGGCAGGACGCGTTACGCCTTGCGCAAAGTGACGGCGCGGTCGCACGGGACATCATCGAATGGCATCGTTTGCGCGATGGGCAGGGCACCGCGCAAGAGGCGCTTAAGTTTTTGGACAGGAATGGGGATTGGCCTGGATTGCCCTATTTGCGGAAGCAATCCGAAGTTGCGTTAAGCGACGCAAACGAACAAACGATCCTAACATACTTCGAAACCTCCGCTCCCCAAACGGGTGCTGGAGCACTTGCCTACGCGTTGGCCTTATCCAAAGATGGTCAGAGTAACAAAGCCGCGTTGGTTGCACAAAATGCTTGGATTACTCTTCCTCTGAAAGCGCCTCAACAAGATGCATTTTTGTCTGCTTTTGGTTCGGTCCTGGCGCCGCTGCATGAGTTGCGCTTGATCGAAATGTTGTGGATGGATGAACATGCCTCGGCGCAACAGATGGAGAACTTGGTGGGTACCGACCTGTCCGCATTGTTGCGTGCCCGAATTGCATTGCGAAAGGGACAAGAGGGCGTGACCGCATTGATAAATGCGGTTCCAAACGCGCTGGGTAATCACCCCGTGTTGAATCACGCTAGATTTGAATGGCGTTTGAAAAATGGATTTCGGGACAGCGCAATTGATCTGCTGAGTGTTTCGAGCGAGCGTGCCAGCCGATTGGGACAATCCGAACGCTGGGCCGATACGCGCATCCGTATTGTCCGCGATCTGTTGTTCGACGGCAAAAACAAACAAGCCTACACATTGGCGGCCAACCATCATATCGCAGAGGGTTCCAGGTATGCTAAATTGGAGTGGTTGGCAGGTTTTGCCGCCTTGCGTCGATTAAACGATCCAAAGCGTGCGGTTCAACATTTCAAGAATTTTCTGTCCGCTGTTGATACGCCCATTTCTCTTGGTCGCGCATATTACTGGTTGGGACGTGCGCATGCCGCATCAGGGAATAATGATGCAGCACTCGCTGCCTATAAAAATGGTGCAAAGTATCAGAGCAGCTTTTATGGTCTTCTAAGTGCAGAAAAAGCAAACATGCCCATGCCATCTGACTTCCTAACCTGGGGAGAGTTGCCAGATTGGCGAGATGCAAGCTTCGTAAACAGTTCCGTCCTACATGCGGCGATACTGCTGTTTTCTGCAAACCAAAACCCACTGGGTGAAAGGTTCATTACACATCTTTCCGAAACACTTGGAACCGACGATGTTCACAAACTGAATGATTTTCTGGAGGAATTACGCAAACCACATGTTTTGGTCATGTTGGGTAAACGTCAGGCATCGATGGGCAAGACGTTTGTACGACCATACTATGCGTTGCATCCAGTTGCACGAATGCCCGCGCGTGTGCCGTCTGAATTGGTGCTGGCGATTGCGCGTCGTGAAAGCGAATTTGACCCCTATGTGATTTCGCCAGTAGGGGCGCGTGGTTTGATGCAAGTCATGCCCAAGACGGCCAAGGAAATGGCAGATCGCGTTGGGCTTAGGTACTCGCAGAAACGTTTGGAAATAGACTGGGCCTACAATGCACGCATAGGTATTACTTATTTAGAAGAGTTGGCCGAACGATATGCTGGAAACCCAGTGTTGATGTCGGTTGCTTACAACGCCGGACCATCACGGGCGGATCGTTGGATCGAACTGATGGGGGATCCACGGATAGATGCGGTTGATGTCATCGATTGGATCGAAATGGCCCCCTTCCAAGAAACGCGCAATTACATCATGCGCGTTACAGAAAGCCTGCCAATCTATCAGGCACGGCTTGGAAAACCCATTGCTCCAAAAAGTTTTGAAGCCATGCTAAAGGGATCAAGCCTGTCGTTGCGCGCGCCATAATGTAAACAGGCCGGCGGACACAACAATTACGGCCCCAACGGCGACGTGTAACTCTAAAGTTTCGCCAAAAAACCACATGCCGATCCCTGAGGCAAAGACCAGTTGCAAATAGGCAAAAGGTTGTACAGAGCTCGCCTCTGCCACTTCGAAACATTTGATCAACAGGTAATGTCCCAATGCGCCCAGCACGCATAATATTGCCATCCAGCCGTAGTCCGTGAGTGTCATGGGTTGCCAGTTGCCGATACCGATTATCGTCATAACGACAACACCAACGATCCCTGTCCAGAAAAAGGATGTGGCCGCGCTGTCCCCGCGTGCCACATATCGCGTCATCAATCCATAAAGTGCGAACATGAATGCCGAGATCAGGGGGATCACAGCCGCTGGTGAAAATACAGCATAGCTCGGTTCAAGAATAATAAGAACGCCGATAAATCCAACAAAGATTGCCGCCCAGCGTCGCCATCCCACGCCTTCGCCTAAAATGGGCCCTGATAAGGCTGCGACTAACAATGGATAGCATGCAAACACTGCATGGCTTTCGATCAGCCCTAATATTGTGAATGCCGTCACCATGACACAAATTTCAATCGCCAATATTGTGCCGCGCAGGATCTGCAAAATTGGGTATCTGGGTTTGAGTGCTGCTTGAATGCTGCCCGGCCGACGGGCCGTGATTGCAATGACAAAGGCCGCAAAGAACCAGTATCGGATCATCACCACCAAATAAACGTTGTAGGTGCTGCTGAGGTACTGAGAAAACCCATCTTGCAGTGCAAAAACAAGTGTGGTTGCCACCATGTATAGAATTCCAAGGCGTGTATTCGATTGCATATCTATGCCTTTCGCGCAACGCTCATGTGACGTTTGCGCCCAAAACCCTTGACGCGATCGACATCAAAACCTGCATCTGACAAGTGTCGACGGACAAATCCCGCGGCCGTATATGTTGCCGCGGTCCCACCCGCGCATGTCTTGGCGTAAACAGCCTTCATCAGATCGCCCTCCCAAAGCTCTGGGTTTTTGGCAGGTGAAAATCCATCAAGGTACCAACAATCTGCTTGCGCGTCCCAGTGGGAAACCGTTTCCCGCGCATCGCCTGTGATCAAAGATAATTGCGCATCGGGAAGGGACAGCGTGCTTGTATCCTGCAGCTGTTCCAGATGTGGTGCAATTTCTGATGCAATATCTGCGATCTCTGGAAACTGTTCATAGGCCTTGATCATGTCTGCGGGGATCATTGGGTAAGCTTCAAAACTTGTGAAATGAAATTTCCCCTCAATCTTACTGTTGCGCCATTGTTCAAGTGTTGCGATGAAATTTAAACCCGTCCCAAAGCCGAGTTCGGCGATCCGAAATCCGTCGACAAACCGCGCGGGAAGGTTGTTTCCACCAAGAAAGACGTGATGTGTTTCCGCAAGTCCGTTATCAAGCGAATAATACGGATCATCGAATTGTGTGGACACAGGGATTTTACCCTCGCGCCAAGTTAGGGACGGATTTACGTTTTTCATGCGGGACCTTGCGAAACGTCACAGACGTGAATAGGGACACACTATCATCAACGAAGGTCTTGGCAATGGCAGAAGTGACAATCAAAGGCGCAGGGATTATTGGTCTATCGATTGCCTGGGAATGTATCCAGCGTGGTGTCAAGGTTCAGGTGATTGATCCACATGGCATTGGCGCTGGTTCAAGCGGGGGTATTGTTGGTGCACTTGCGCCCCATGTCCCAGAAAATTGGAACGAAAAGAAGGCGTTTCAATTCGAAAGCCTTCAGATTGCGCAGACGTTTTGGGATCATGTTGATCATGCCTCTGGGCTGAACAGTGGGTATGCGCGAACAGGTCGAATTCAACCATTGCTGGACGAAGCGGGTTTATCGCTCGCCCATGACCGGGGTGAGAATGCCAAGTCGCTATGGCAGGGGGTGGCAGAGTGGCGGGTTGTTGATCAGCAACCAGAATGGGCGCCTCCCTCGACAACGGGGAAGTGGATATATGATAGTCTAAGCGCACGCATCCAACCCCGAAACGCCATTGCCTCAATCGCACAGGCCATTCAAAAATCAGGCGGAGAATTTCACCGTTCGGCGGCAGATTCAGGAAAGGTTGTTTGGGCGGCTGGGGAATGGGATTTAAACCGTATATCGGAATACACGGGCAAAAGTTTCGGAAATGGGGTTAAGGGGCAGGCCGCCTTATTTGATTATGATCAGCGCACTCAGCCGCAGATATTTGCCGATGCATTACACTTTATTCCGCATGCCGATGGTACACTTGCGGTGGGATCGACCTCAGAACGCGAGTACGCAAGCGCTAGTTCAACGGACGAATATTTGGACGGCGTGATTGCACGCGCGTTCAACATTCTGCCTGATTTGCAAAACGCCAAGGTTCTTGCGCGCTGGGCTGGTGTACGCCCACGAAGCAAAAGTCGCGCGCCTGTTTTAGGTTCACATCCGATCAACGCATCTGAATACATCGCGAATGGTGGCTTTAAAATTGGTTTTGGTATGGCCCCAAAAATCGCACAAGTAATGGCTGATTTCATCTTGGAAAATACCGATGCAATCCCAAGCGATTTTCGCGTCGAGAAGAGTTTGTAAGCGGGACAGAGCCCCGCCCTAGATTTACTGGAAACAGGTTTTGAACGCCGTAACTGCACCTTGCATGAGAATCAGGTAAGCATTTTCACCTTCAACGATTTCGCCAAGCTGAGAGAATTCAACGGTTTTGATCGAGTATTCTTCTGCCAGCGCATAGGCCAAGGCAGTGTGATCATTTGGGTCGATGATTATGCATGCTGGTGGTGTCGCTTCGATCTGCGCACGCAAGTTCGCCATATCGCTTGGCGACGGTCGTAGTCCCATACCATTGGTTACGGCCTGCGGATGGTCGATACCAAAGCTTTCTTCAAGATACCCAAATGCATCATGCGACACCGAATATGGTTTTGCGGTGAGTGTTTGCATCTCGGATTTAAGGCCGATGAGTGTCTGTTCGAATGCTGCCAAGTTCGCATTGATATCCGATGTCAGCTCAGGAAAAAGTTCTGATGCCGTTTTTGCAATCTCATGTGCCCAAACGTCCGCATTATCGATATCCAACCACATGTGTGGATCCACCCCACTGTGGTCATGGCCATCGTGTTCGTCGTCGTGATGTTCATCATGTTCATGCTCGTTATGTTCTTTTTCATCCGCATGATCATCGTGATCCTCATGATCTTTGTGGTCACCGTGATGTTCGTCGTCATCATGGTGCGCGTCGCCGTGATCATGTTCATCGTGGCCTTCGTGTGCGTGGTCGTCATGATCTGCATCATGGTTATGGTCTTTATGATCATCGTGATGCTCGTCGTCATGACGGGCATCATCTTCATGGTCCTCTTGCGCGTCTTCATAAGCGATCAGATGCACATTTGGGACCTCGGCAAGTTCGATGATTTTTGCATTATTTGCTAATGAGGGTAACTTTTCCGCCAGACTTGGTGTTAGCGCTTCACCAATCAGCACAATCAAATCTGCGTTCGACAGCGCGGCGGCATGGCTGGGTTTCATGGTGTAGTTGTGTGGATCTACACCGCTGCCGATCAGTGTCGTAATGCTTGCATTCGATCCCAGAATACCATCAACAATGCCGTGAACGGGCGGGATGTCGACCACGACCCGCAATTGATCCCCAAAAACGGGTGTTGTTAATATCGATGTTGCAAATAAGATGGAAATAGCTTTGCTCTGCCGATAGGTTGGGACAGGCCTTTTTTGTTGAGGCAATAAGGCCCTACCTGAATACTGTTAGAACCTGTATCTGAGTACGTAATTGATCAAAAATATCGATTGCAGGTGCCTTGGCCTGAAACGCGTGTGCCGTCGATTTCCAAGGTGATACGTTGCAATGCTGGATCATCACTGATCATGTGATACATGCCACCAATATCTTTGGCGCTGTTGCAGCCACTAAGGACAAATGCAAAGACTACGATAAGAAACTGGCGCATCGGGATCTCCTTTGCGACAGTTTTGTAAATCGTGAAATTCTGTCCAACGGGAAATTCCCCGTCATACCATCAATCCATCAAGCGACGTGCGATCACTTGGGCCTGAATTTCGGCGGCACCTTCAAAGATGTTCAGAATACGCGCGTCACACAGGATACGGCTGATTGAATATTCAAGCGCGAAGCCATTTCCGCCGTGGATTTGTAGCCCGTTGTCCGCGGCAGACCAAGCCACGCGGGCACCCAGCAACTTGGCCATGCCAGCCTCAAGGTCACAGCGACGCTCATTGTCTTTTTCAAAGGCGCTGAAATATGTCAACTGACGGGCAACTGTGATTTCAACGGCCATCATCGCAAGTTTGTTTGCGACGCGAGGGAAGTTTATTAACTCCTTGCCAAATTGTTTGCGGTCCAGGGCATATTGCATTGATACATCTAACGCAGATTGAGCTACACCTACAGCACGCGCCGCTGTTTGAATGCGTGCGCTTTCGAATGTTTGCATCAGCTGTTTAAAGCCTTTGCCTTCTTCTCCGCCCAAAAGGTTTTCAGACTTTACATGGAAATTGTCGAAACCAAGTTCGTATTCCTTCATGCCGCGATAACCCAGCACTTCAATCTCACCACCTGTCATCCCTTCGGTTGGGAAGGGTGCTTCGTCCGTGCCTGGAGTTTTTTCAGCTAAGAACATTGATAGTCCGCGGTGATCTGTGCTGTCAGGGTTTGTACGCGCAAGAAGTGTCATCACATGCGTACGTGCCGCGTGCGTAATCCATGTTTTATTGCCAGTGATTTTGTAATCGCCGTTTTCATCTTTCACTGCGCGTGTGCGCAATGCGCCCAGGTCAGAACCAGTGTTTGGTTCGGTAAACACCGCGGTTGGAAGGATTTCACCGCTTGCTAGTTTTGGTAGCCAATTTTCTTTTTGTTCATCCGTACCGCCACAAATGATCAATTCGGCTGCAATTTCTGAGCGGGTGCCTAATGAGCCAACACCGATGTAGCCCCGTGAAAGTTCTTCGGACACAACCGCCATAGATGCTTTGGTCAGGCCAAAACCACCCAGCTCTTCGGGAATGGTAAGCCCAAATACACCCAGTTCTGCAAGTTCCTCAATGATTTCCATCGGAATCAATTCGTCATTCAGATGCCATTCATGCGCATGCGGTTCAACTCTATCGATAGAAAAACGGCGGAACTGTTCGCGGATCATTTCGAGTTCTTCGTCCAAACCAGACGCGCCAAAAATGACGTTTCCTGCTTGTTCCTGCATCAGTTCTACAAGGCGCGTGCGCGCTGTTTGTGTGTTGCCGTTAGCGATCAAATTCATCACGGCTGCATTCTGATACTCTCGCTGTGTCGCAGTGGAGATTTTGATGTCAGACAGGCGAACAATTTCCCCTTGTGACATTGGGATACCACCAACGACTTGTGCATGATATTCGCCGCATGCGATCTGGTGCAGCAATTGTTCGGCTTCTCCGAATTCGCCTGCTTCGGTCAGCTTGGTTGCCCAATTTTGCATCTGCCGCATGGATTCGTGATATGTCGCCAACCATGAAAGGCCATGTGCCGCCGCTTGATGCTGTTCCATCAAACTCGATGAAATACGTCCATCTTTTGCAACCAATGACTTAACGGTTCCTTTTGCCTCTTCAAGCAATGTATCCAAGCTTTCCAAAGCTTGTTGTGTTGTTGCCAATAGGTCAGGCATTACAATGTAGTTTTCTGTCTGCATTGCAGCATTTTGTCCGTCAAGTGCCATGAATCAACTCCTTATACAGTAGCAAGACCCTAGCTATTTCGCAGTTGCAGCGCAACAAAAATACCAACTATGCGTCAAAATTGATCAAAAATTACGTCACGAAATAACACTGGACGCGATGTTGCCATATGCTAAACCCGCGCTATGCCCGACGCTATTTCCATATTAACGCTTGATCAATGGCTTATCGCCGTCATTGGCGCACTGATCGCGGGATTGGTCAAAGGTGTGGTTGGTTTTGCGCTCCCGATGGTGATGATTTCAATTCTCGGTTCCGTTGTCTCGCCCGAGCTTGCATTGGCTGGCCTTATTTTACCAACACTGGTCACAAATGGGCAACAGGCCCTGCGACAAGGTGTAAGTGCTGCATTGAGCAGTATTGTGAAGTTCCGTGTCTTTATGTTAACGGCGTTGATTGTGTTGCTCATCAGTGCGCAATTGATCCGCGTAATTCCAAACGCCCTTTTCCTTGGGGCAATTGGCGTGATGGTGATAGGCTTTTCACTGTTGCAGCTATCAGGTCGCCGCATCCCAGTTAAAAAAGAGTCGAAGGTTAGTCATGCGACCATTGGTGCGCTTGCTGGTTTTGTGGGTGGTTTATCTGCGGTATGGGGTCCGCCAACGGTCGCATATCTGACGGTTATGGGTGTCGAAAAGAAAGAGCATATTAGAACCCAAGGCGTCATATATGGCATTGGTGCGCTGGCCCTGACGTTTAGTCATTTATCAACCGGGATATTGAATCTGAACACCCTAATTTATTCTTCGATCTTGGTGCCTGCTGCAATACTTGGCATGCGTCTTGGTCGTATGATCCAAGACCGAATTGACCAAAGTGTCTTTATGAAGGCGACATTGCTGGTTTTGATGATTGCGGGGGTAAACCTTATACGACGCGCTTTTTTTGTTTAGCGAGACGGCGGAAACAGCGCGTTTGTCATTTTGCAATCTTTGATCACATCTCTGCCATAGGGGACGGGTTGCAATGATTTTGACAAGCACACCCATGCCTCTTGGATGTACCCTTGTCCACAGGTGATGGTAATCATATCGCGTTCCCGAAATGGATTTGATTGCACAAATGCATCCTCGATGACCGATGCGGGAACACGTACCAATTCATCAAGACGGTTCAAAAATTTTGGCTGGGTGATGGTGCGATTGGCCTTTCGTGATTTCGCAAAACACTCTTTCGCGCTAAGCCCACTACGGGATCCATGCTTTTCCACTGATGCCAAGCAAGCCCGCTGCTGCCCATAATATCGATCATGTCGCGGGTCATCTTGCGTGATGGGGGACGTTCGGATGTATTACAGTAAGCGGGTCAACTCTGATGATACTGCGGCCAAAGCCCGTGCAATATCCATTTGTAGTCTTGCTCGACGTCACACTGTCCCGATTGTTTTGCATCGCCTTCAATGTCACAAAAACTGGCGGACTAACTGAGCGAAAGGACATAGTAGTCAAAATCATCTGCCCAAAGTTGAGTTGGGATCAATAGAGTCAGGATCATTGCCAGATTACGCATTCGCTCTTTCCTTTCGAAATGAAAGTAGTTATAGACACCTCAAGTTCCCCTACAATGGAAACCCGCCTTGAGAAGGGCTACCTGCTTGGCAGGTGACGGGGAAATTTTGCGAAGGAGAGACATTATGGCCAAACCGATCATGGCACGCGCAACAGCCGTTTGGCTGGTTGACAATACAACACTGACGTTCAAGCAGATCGCAGATTTCGTCGAAATGCACGAATTAGAGGTGCAGGGCATTGCAGATGGCGATGTTGCTGTCGGGGTTAAGGGTTTTGATCCAATTGCCAACAACCAATTGGAAGCCGTTGAAATCACCAAAGGCGAGGCAGACCCACTGCACAAGTTGAAACTAAAATTCAACCCGTCTGCCGTTGGTGAAGAAAAGCGTCGCGGTCCACGTTACACACCGTTGTCAAAGCGTCAGGATCGTCCAGCATCTATTTTGTGGTTGGTCAAATTCCACCCAGAATTGAGCGACGCGCAAATTTCGAAACTGATTGGTACAACCAAACCAACAATTCAGGCAATCCGCGAACGGACGCATTGGAACATCGCGAATATCACGCCGATTGATCCAGTGGCCTTGGGTTTGTGTAAGCAGTCAGAATTGGATCTAGCGGTGCAAAAAGCAGCAGCCAAGAAAGCGGCAGAAGGCACTGTGATGTCCGATGATGAGCGTCGCAAATTGGTCAGCACTGAGCAGTCACTTGATATGCCAGCAGAGCCCAAAATACCATCAGCAATCGAAGGGTTAGAGGCGTTTTCATTGAATGATCCGAAGGATGATTCTGAAGACTCTGGCGATGACAACGAATATCTTGACGCGGATAGCTTCTTTAATCTGCCGGGTGATGACGGCGACGAACAGCCAGACGTATAAATTGATGAACCCGGCCACTGTGCCGGGTTTTTTATGTCTTTAGAATGCCTTGCGTGCACGCAGTGCGGCAGAAATTGTTCCATCGTCTAGGTAGTCAAGTTCACCTCCGATTGGGACACCCTTCGCAAGCGTCGTGATGTTCACATCGCTTTCCAGCTCATCGGCAATATAATGCGCTGTTGTCTGACCATCGATTGTTGTGTTCAGGGCTAAGATGACTTCTGAAATGCTTTCGCTTGCAATACGATCCCTTAGTTTCGGAATGCGCAATTCGTCAGGGCCGATGGCGTCCAAGGCGGACAATGTTCCGCCCAACACATGATAGCGACCATGAAAAACGCCCGCGCGTTCCATTGCCCATAGGTCAGCGACGTCTTCTACGACACAGATTTCACCGTTAGCGCGTTTCTCGCTATCGCAGATGTCACAAATATCTGTGGTTCCGATATTCCCGCAATTCAGGCACTCACGGGCCGAGGCCGCGACTTGTTGCATTAGGTCAGCAAGGGGCGCAAGAAGGTAATTTTTCTTGCGCACCATGTGTAAAACGGTGCGGCGCGCTGAACGCGGACCAAGCCCAGGAAGCTTGGCCATAAGATCAATCAAATCATGAATATCTTTCGCGCCGCTCATGCCCTTAGAACGGAAGGTTCATTCCAGGAGGCAGCCCAAGGCTTTCCGTGAGTTTTTGCATCTCCTCGCGTTCACGATTTGAGGCCTTTTCTTGGGCGTCTTTCACCGCAGCTACGATCAAATCCTCAACGACTTCTTTGTCATCTTTGGAAAAAATGGATGGGTCGATGTCCAATCCTTTTAAATCACCCTTGGCCGTGCATGTCGCTTTCACCAGTCCTGCCCCTGCTTCGCCCACAACCATAATGTTGTGCATTTCTTCCTGCATCTGCACCACTTTGCCCTGCATTTCCTGGGCGTTTTTCATCAATTTTGCCATATCGCCCATGGCGCCTAGACCTTTGAACATGTCTTACTCCGTTAACTTTCTTCGAATGGGTCCCATTCGTCTTCTACTTCTGGCAATGCATCTAACTCTGCATCTGCAGTGATTTCCGCAGCAGTGCGTATATCAATGATTTTGGCATTTGGAAAACTTGCAATTGCGGCCTGCATCAAAGGATGCTGTTGCGCCTCGGCTTTTATGGCGCCTTCTGCTGCGGTCCGATCTTCTGTGATTGTAGCTGCTGTGCCCGTATTCGACAGGATGATCGCCCATCGCGCCCCTGTCCAACGCTGCAACGCACCACCAAGTCGCTGCGATAAATCAGACGGCGCGTCACTTGTAGGCGTAAATTCGATGCGACCAGGTTGATAGGATACCAGCCGGATACAAGATTCGACTTCTACAAGTAATTTCACATCCCGTTGTGATCGCACCAAATCAACCACTGCATCGAACGTCGCATAATGCGCAAGAGCCGATACCGTTTTTGTCGCGGGTTGTGCGGAACCTAGCGATGCCGTTGGTCCACCCGTTGATGCGGATGTAACCATCGTATTGGATTGCGCATTTGTTACTATTCCCGCGCTTACCCCTGATGTCCCACCTGATGGTGGCACTGGAGGGGGGGAAGAGTTTTGTAGTTTTTTAATCAATTCTTCGGGTGAGGGTAGGTCAGCAACATGCGTTAGTCGAATGATCGCCATTTCCGCAGCCATCATTGAATTTGGGGCCTGCGCAACTTCGTCCAATGCCTTTAGCAACATTTGCCACATGCGTGTCAAAACACGCATCGCCAATTGTTCTGACAATGTTGCGCCACGTGCGCGTTCATCTGGTGAAATGGTTGGATCGTCCGCGGCATCAGGTGTGATTTTCACAACCGAAATCCAATGCGTGATTTCGGCCAAATCGCGCATGATTGCCATTGGATCAGCACCGTCGCTGTATTGCGCCCCTAATTCGGACAAGGCGGCCGATGCATCACCACGCATAATTGCTTCGAATAAATCCAGAACCCGACCGCGATCGGCCAACCCCAGCATTGCCCGCACTTGATCAGCGGTTGTTTCGCCCGCACCATGGCTGATTGCCTGATCCAACAAGGATGTCGCGTCCCGCGCTGATCCTTCGGCCGCGCGGGTAATCAAGGCCAATGCGTCATCAGTGATTTCGGCGGCTTCTGCCGATGCGATTTTGCGCATCAATGCGATCATAACTTCAGGCTCAATACGGCGTAGGTCAAAGCGCTGACATCGTGAGAGGACCGTGACGGGAACCTTTCGAATTTCTGTGGTCGCAAAGATAAATTTCACATGCGCAGGTGGTTCTTCAAGCGTCTTTAGCAAGGCATTAAACGCATTGGTCGACAACATGTGAACTTCGTCGATAATGTAAATTTTATATCTGGCAGAGGCCGCGCGATAATGCACACTATCAATAATTTCGCGGATATCGTCGACACCCGTGCGGCTGGCGGCGTCCATTTCCATAACATCCACATGGCGACCTTCGATTATCGCACTGCAATGTTCACACACGCCGCAGGGGTCAGTCGTTGGGCCGCCTTGTCCATCAGGGCCAATACAATTCATGCCTTTGGCAATAATGCGCGCTGTTGTAGTTTTACCCGTTCCGCGAATACCCGTCATAATAAAAGCCTGCGCGATGCGATCAGCGGCAAATGCGTTTTTCAGGGTGCGCACCATTGCATCCTGACCAACCAAATCGGCAAAGGTTTCTGGTCGGTATTTCCGCGCAAGAACCTGATAGCTTTGGTTGGTGGTGTCAGACATGGGACCTCGGTATTTCGCTCTTGTCTAAGCTACGCTGCGATCGTTAGAACGTCCAGAGCAATGTGTGAGGTTGGACATGAGCGAATTTGAAATTTCTGAATTGTCTTTTGGGTCGGGGATAATTGGGATGTCGCCGCTGCCTGGAGCCAAGGGGGATTATGCCACCGAAATGGCGTCGTGGTTACAATGGAAGCCCGATGCTGTTCTATCCATGACAGGTCAGGCCGAGATGAAGAAATTGGGTTCTGCGGATATTCCTGATGATCTACGCAATGCAAATATCCAATGGCTGCATTTTCCAGTTGATGACTTTCAGGCAGCACCAGCGGATCGCGATGTCCTATGGGTCCCAGTTTCACAAACATTGCATCGGATTTTGAACGCAGGTGGTCGCGTGATTGTGCATTGTCGGGGTGGATGTGGTCGCACAGGAATGTCAGTTTTGCGTCTGATGGTCGAGGCAGGGGAAGAGGGCGAAAGCGCGATGAAAAGGTTGCGCGCCGTTCGACCATGCGCAGTTGAAACCAGCCGTCAAAAAGATTGGGCATTACGGGGGCAAAGGTGAGAGGCTGACAACGACCCAAGCGGGGCTCGTTACGGCTGCTTCCTTCCGGACCTGACCGGGTTGGCGAGGCGCTCGCCCGCGCCAACCTCTCGGTGGGTTATTTAGAGGCTTGGCCAAATAATTGCAAGACTACGAAAATGCGTTGATTGTGCTAGCTCTGCGTGCGAGCCTGCTCGGACGACGACTTATAGGAAAAAAATGAAACTAGCAGAAACAGTCACATTTGGTGGATCTGGATTGGATCGCGCGGCACACCTTCGCGGCAATCTGCCAGAAACGGATATGTCAAAAAGACAATCCATTGTCATCTGGCGTGGCAAGGTTTTGGTTGTGAATAAAGATAACCCTTATCTTGCGATGCTTTCATCTACGCATCCCATCCTCGCCGACGCGCCGCAAATATTTTTGGGCTGTGACACTAAAACGATGCTTTTTGCAACCGATATTTCCAATTGGGAACCGCCCTCCGATCAAGAGGCGCAATCGCTTGGGTTCTTTGATCCGACCGAACAGCGTCATCCTAATTTACCAGCATCGCATGTGTTTCTTGAGTTACGTGGATGCATGAATGCACTAAGTGCGCGAGATTGTGAATTGGCGGCAACAGCAAGGGCGTTGTTTCAATGGCACCAAAGTCATAAATTCTGTTCGCGTTGTGGCGGTCGCAGCGCGATGACGCAGTCGGGGTGGCAGCGAAACTGCAACGATTGTAAAGCATCACACTTTCCGCGTACCGATCCGGTTGTGATCATGTTGATCACCCATGGGGATGACATTTTGCTTGGGCGTTCACCAAATTTTCCCGAAAAAATGTATTCTCTGCTGGCCGGATTTTTAGAACCAGGTGAAACGATTGAAGCCGCCGTTCGCCGCGAAGTTTTGGAAGAGACGAATGTGGAAGTCGGTCCTGTGACGTATCTTGCCAGCCAACCATGGGCATTTCCAAATTCACTGATGATCGGGTGCCACGGACATGCAACATCCAAGCAGATTACAATCGACCCGCACGAAATCGAAGATGCACTTTGGATTTCAAAATCTGAGATGATGGATGTGTTTGCGGGTACAAACGACACTCTTTTCCCCGCGCGCCCAGGATCAATTGCGCATTTTTTAATAAAAAACTGGCTTGCAGATCGCTTGGACTAGGGTACTCAGAGTTGGAGAGCCGGGACGAGTATGAAGTTTTCAGCGCAAGAAGATTTAAAACCGCCTTAGGCTGAGGCGTTTGCGCGCCTTTCTAATTTCGAAACATTTGAACGTATTGCAATTAAACGCAATGTTCGCGTGTCGCAGATATCGCAAAGCAATCCAAACGAAGGAAGATACCCTAGGTTGGAATTGCCGCTTTAAGGTCCGTGGCCGTCAGCGCGATGTTGAAATTCGCTTGATCGAATTTTATAAACCAAACAGCATGAAGTTTCATGCGGTAAACCCTGCATTGCATGCACGACTTGAAATTGAAGTCATTCCACAGTCTCGGGTGCAAACACGCATACAAGTTGTGTCCGTGCTCGAGCTCAAAACGCTGGCTGCACGCTTGTTGGTTCAGTCCATGAAGCTCGTCCGTTCAAAGTTTAATCAGCGCTTCAAATCCCGCGTTGGTAAATTGGCGGAATTCATTTCGCAAATGCCTGCCGCCTAACCGCGCAGGGGGCTAGCAGGATATACGCCTAATATTTTGATCGAATCCGTAAAATAGGCGAGTTCTTCTAGCGCCAATTTTACATTAGGATCGTCTGGGTGCCCCTCAATATCAGCGTAAAACTGGGTCGCCGTAAATGATCCACCAACCATATAGCTTTCCAGTTTTGTCATGTTGACGCCATTTGTCGCAAAACCGCCCATCGCCTTATACAACGCCGCTGGAATATTGCGCACTTGAAATACAAATGTGGTTAGCATCGTATCCGCGCGGCGTTCATGATTTAGTTCGGTCGACATGACCAAGAAACGCGTGGTGTTGTGACCATGATCTTCGATATTGCGGGCAAGGACGTTTAATCCGTAAATATCGGCGGCAATTTCGCTTGCCATTACGGCGACATCCGTTTCGCCAGAGGCGGCCAGCTCTCCTGCCGCACCTGCACTATCAACAGCGGTTTCCGCGCGAATGCTGTGTTCGTCCAAGAATTTTTGCGCCTGCGGCAGTAGAACCAGATGCGCACGCGCAACTTTTACGTCTGACAAGGAAACCCCTTGGTTTGCCATCATCGAAATCCGCACGCGTGTGAAAGTTTCATCGATAATGTGTAGACCGCTTTCGGGTAGCAATCGGTGAATATCTGCCACGCGCCCGTACGTCGAATTTTCGACGGGGAGCATTGCATATTCGGCTTGTCCAGAGTTCACCGCAGCGATTACTTGATCGAACGTTTTACAGGCCAAAGGCTCTAAATCTGGTCGCGCAGCATTGCACGCTTCGTGGCTGTAGGCGCCCAATGCACCTTGGAATGCAATTTTTTTCGTCATTTTCTTATTTTTTTCTCTAACTGCGTCGTTTGGATGCATTTGTACACCTTGCATAAGCAGTAGGAAAGCGGATAGATACCGCGCAAACAGTAGCAGATGGAATGTGGCTATGGATCAAATGACATTTACCAAAGTAATCGGCGGCTTTTGTGGCGCATTGTTGGTGTACCTTCTTGGCGTGTGGGCAGCAGAAGTACTGTATCACGTAGGTGGTGGACACGGCCATGGCGATGATCATGCAAAAAGCGGCTACGAAATCGAAGTTGCCATTGCAGAAGAAGCAACTGAGGAGGAAGAAGTTGTAGATTTCGCAACGATTTATGCGTCGGCGGATGCTGCAAAAGGTGAAAAAGTTTTTGGCAAGTGTAAAGCATGCCACAAACTAGGTGACGGCGAAAACGGCACTGGCCCACACATGTACCAAGTTGTCGGACGTGCCGTAGATGGTGTTGCGGGTTACGGATACTCAGGTGCGCTTAGCGCTGTTGCCGACGTTTGGTCACCCGAAAACCTGAACGGTTTCCTTGAAAACCCCAAAAAATATGCACCAGGCACAAAAATGGGTTTCGCAGGTTTGAAGAAAATCGAAGACCGCGCAAACGTGATCGCATATTTGGCGACCATCAACTAAGGTCAATCATTACCGATGACAAAGCCGCGCCTTGCTGCGCGGCTTTTTCTTTTGTTCACTATTGTCTTATCGCTATTGAACCTGACCCCTGAACGCCCTAGCCTTATGTCCAACACGGGAGGAAGGCTATGACAAAATCAAGGGTACAGGCGAAAGCCGTCGACACATCAAAACTGCGTAATTTTGTTGTTGGGCCTGTCATTGGGCTTGCGGTTATTTTTGGTGCAATGTCCCTGCGCGCGGATGAAGCGATTACCAAAACACATGGTTACAATTTCTTTGGTGAATTGAAATATCCAGCGGATTATAAACACCTTGATTATGTGAACCCCGACGCGCCTAAGGGCGGTGAAATTTCTATCTGGACGATGGGAACCTTTGATAGTTTCAATCCCTATACACGGAAAGGGCGCGCTGGTGCCCTTGCGTCTGCGCCATTCGAATCACTTCTTGAAGGTACATCTGATGAAGTGGGGACGAGCTATGGTTTGTTAGCGGAAACCTTGGAGTACCCAGAGGATCAATCATGGGTCATCTTCAACATGCGCCCAGAGGCACGGTTCTCAGATGGTACACCTGTGACAGCAGACGATGTGGCCTTCACCTATGAATTATTCCTGAACGAAGGGTTGGCCAGTTATCGTGCAATCCTGGGTCAGATCGTGACAGGTGTGGAAATCTTGGGGCCGCACCGTGTCAAATACTCGTTTGCTGATGACGCGTCGCGACGTGATGCGATTCCAATCGTTGGCGGACTACCTGTGAAAAGCAAGGCGTGGTTTGAAAAGACTGGCGCAAAGCTAGACGAATCGCGGATGGAGCCTGCAATCGGTTCAGGTCCATATGTGTTAGACAGCTATGACATCAACAAACGCATTACGTACAAACGCAACCCCGATTATTGGGGCAACGATTTGCCATTCAACAAAGGTCGCGGAAACTTTGACACAATCCGCGTTGAGTATTTTGCGGATTCCAACGCAGCGTTTGAAGGTTTCAAATCAGGTGCTTACACGTTCAGGCAAGAAAACTCGTCAAAATCATGGGCAACTGCATATGATTTTCCTGCGCTGGACGAAGGTCACGTAATTAAAACGCTTCTGCCCGATGGTGGTATGGCGACTGGCCAAAGCTATGTTATGAACCTGCGTCGCGACAAATTTGATGATATCCGCGTACGTCAGGCGGTCGGATTGCTGTTTAATTTTGAGTGGTCCAATGAATCGCTATTTTACGGACAATACGCACGCATTAATTCATTCTGGGAAAACTCTGAATTGGCCGCCGCAGGCATGCCATCAGATGCGGAACTTGCTCTGTTGGAACCCATCGCGGACCTATTGCCCGCCGGTGTGATTGATGGCGAGGCTGTCATGGCCCCTGTTTCCGGAAATCGCACGTTGGATCGTAAAAATCTACGCAAAGCAAGCGCATTGTTGGACGAAGCAGGTTGGATTGTCGGGGATGATGGATTGCGCCGAAATGCAGCGGGTGAAACGCTGACAATCGAAATTATCGAAGATAGCCCCACATTTGACCGCGTACACCTGCCATTCATCGATAATCTTAAAGCGGCAGGAATAGATGCAATATATTCACGCATCGACCCTGCGCAGATGACCGATCGGTCACGTAATTATGACTTTGATATGATGGTAGATCAGTTCCCAATGTCGCTGGAACCCTCATCAGGATTGAAGCAATATTTTGGATCGGAAACCGCAGATCAGTCTGTTTTTAACTCGATGGGGCTTAAGTCAGAGGCGGTTGATACTCTGATCGAGCATGTGATGAACGCCCAGAACAAGGCAGAGTTGGCAACCTCGGTC
>OCRG01000008.1_pt1 | contig 29159 bp, 32 predicted proteins | sample 1535071 | NCBI WGS metagenome assembly OCRG01 (sample SAMEA3275605, study PRJEB22092) | marine metagenome | biome: ENVO:00000447; feature: ENVO:00002042; material: seawater | collected 2014-06-22T16:30:00+00 | depth 0 m
TCTCGCTTGAGCATGATGATCAGTTGATCGCCTTGCCGGAACATATCGGACATCATCCGCGTACTTCTGACGCACAGTAAGTTTTATGAAATACAAAGATCTTCGCGATTTCATTGCGCAACTTGAAGCGCAAGGTGAACTCAAACGCATTCAACAAGAAGTTGATCCTTATCTCGAAATGACCGAGATCTGTGATCGCGTATTACGCGCTGAAGGCCCTGCGTTGTTATTTGAAAACGTTAAGGGCTCATCAACGCCTGTGTTGGGCAATCTATTTGGCACGCCGAAGCGTGTGGCGATGGGCATGGGCGAAGACAAGGTCGAGGCACTGCGTGAGATCGGTAAGCTGCTTGCGATGCTCAAAGAGCCTAGTCCTCCGAAGGGGATGAAAGATGCCTGGAAGCAATTGCCGATGTTTAAAAAGGTGCTCGACATGGCACCGAAGAAGATTAAAAACGCGGCATGTCAGCAACATGTGATCGAAGGTGATGATGTCGATCTTAAAAATATCCCGGTGCAAACCTGCTGGCCTGGTGATGCAGGGCCACTGATCACCTGGGGCTTAGTGATAACCCGAGGTCCAGAGAAGCCTCGCCAAAACCTTGGCATCTATCGCATGCAGGTCATTGGCAAGAACCGCGTGATCATGCGTTGGTTAGCCCATCGCGGTGGCGCGCTCGATTTTCGTGATTGGCAACAGAAGCATCCTGGCGAGCCTTTTCCTATTTCAGTCGCACTAGGCGCAGACCCTGCAACTATCTTAGGCGCGGTCACCCCTGTGCCCGATACGCTCTCTGAATATGCGTTTGCTGGATTGCTTCGTGGCAGTCGCACTGAACTGACCCAATGTGTTGGCAATGATCTGCAAGTGCCAGCTTCTGCGGAGTTTGTTTTAGAAGGCCATCTGCATCCCAACGATAATGCGCCAGAAGGTCCGTTTGGTGATCACACCGGTTACTACAATGAAGTGGATGAGTTCCCTGTGTTCACGATTGATCGCATCACGCATCGTGATAAGCCGATCTATCACAGCACTTACACGGGACGCCCACCGGATGAGCCAGCCATTCTTGGCGTTGCACTAAACGAGGTCTTCGTCCCTTTATTGCAAAAACAGTTTCCAGAGATCACTGATTTCTATTTACCACCAGAAGGCTGCTCTTACCGCATGGCAGTCGTTAGCATTAAAAAACAATACCCAGGGCATGCTAAGCGCGTGATGTTTGGCGTGTGGTCTTTCTTGCGGCAGTTTATGTACACCAAGTTTGTTGTCGTGGTTGATGACGATGTAAATACTCGCGATTGGAAAGATGTCATCTGGGCAATGACCACACGTATGGATCCTGTGCGCGATACCACGCTTGTTGAAAACACACCGATTGATTATCTCGACTTTGCTTCACCAATCTCAGGGCTCGGCGGTAAAATGGGTATGGATGCGACAAATAAAATGCCAGGTGAAACGAATCGCGAATGGGGAACACCCATTGTGATGGATGCCGAAGTTAAAGCGCGTGTTGATGCGATGTGGGAATCGCTAGGGCTCGACAAACCTTAAAAGCAGCTAGGCAAGCCTTCCTCTAGTGTTGGGTACTTAAACGAAACACCAAGCTCTTCAACGAGCTTGCGATTACTCAAACGGCGCGACTCAGAAAGATACGACAGCAATCCATCTGATAATTCGGTTCGCGCTTCATCCATTGAGATAATGCGTGGTCGCTCTAAGCCGGCAAGATCAGCGACCTGATTAAAGTAGTCGGTCATATTGCCTGGTTGTCCATCGCAAGCGTTATACACAGAACCACTCTCACCTTTTTCAGCGGCGGTTAGTAATGCGTTAACTAAATCATCGGCATGAATACGGTTCGTCCAAGGTGCATCCACTTCCGAAACCATCGGCAGTTTTTTACGTAAGCGCATCAATGGCAATTTATCAGGGCCGTAGATGCCTGCAACACGCAAAATAATTAACTCACCGCCCGTCTGCTCACGCCATGCCTGCCATTGCTGCTCAGCTGACCAACGGCGCTTCGCACGATCGACCTCAGGTTTAGCCGGCCATGTCTCATCAACCCATTCACCATGACAGTCGCCATACACGCCGGTCGTACTTAAATACACCACACGCGTTGGCTGGCCGCTGTGTGCAAATCCCTCAATCAATTGACTCGTGCGGGTATCGTCTGTGCCTGCAGAGGGTGGCGGCATACACACCATCAAGGTTTCGTCTTTGGTGCTGTGTTGAGGCAAACCCTCTTGGTCTAAATCACACTGAATCGCTTCGATACCCAGTTGCTGCAGCGTATTAAGACTTGCATCACTACGCACAACACCCGTGACTGTTTGCTGGTTTTGAATGAGTTGTTGGGCCATTCGTTGCCCGATATAGCCGCATCCTACGATTAACATGGTCGCCTTAGGTTTTAATCCAGAGTCTTTTCTTAGAGAATGCGCAGATTCTCGCATTCTGACCTTTGAGTTTCTATGAGTTTTACGATCACACTAAAGCCAAGTGGTGAGCAGTTCACCGTTAATCCCGGTGAAGCCATTTTGGATTCGGCGATCCGCCAAGGCGTTGCGATGCCTTACGGTTGTCGCAGTGGTCGCTGTGGTGCTTGTGTGGCAAACATCGTTGAAGGTGAGATCAGCTACCCCTATGGTGAGCCCATTGCCCTAGACACCACGAATCCAAATATTTGTCTGCCTTGTGCCTGTAAGCCGGAAGGTGATGTCACCCTTGAGGTAAAAACCATTGGTCAAAAGGATGAGATCAAGGTGCGTATGTTGCCTTGTCGCGTGCATCAAATCGATCACCTTGCACACGATGTGATTCGCCTGCTGCTTAAACTGCCTGATGGCCAACGTCTGCAATTCAGAGCCGGACAGTACATTGAGTTTGTTTTAGCCGATGGCCGCCATCGTGCATTCTCTATCGCTAATGCACCACATGACGATGCGTTCATTGAACTACACATTCGTCATGTAGATGGTGGCAAGTTCACCGATTGGGCCTTCTCGCAAATGGAAGAAAAAGCCATCTTGCGTATCGAAGCCCCGCATGGCTCTTTTGTTTTGGATGAAAAGTCACAACGTCCCATGATCTTCATGGGTGGTGGTACCGGCTTTGCGCCATTGAAAGGTCAGATTGAGCATGCCTTACATATGGGCATCTCGCGTCCTATGACACTGTACTGGGGCGTACGCTCTAAACGTGATCTGTATTTGCCTGAATTACCAAAGACATGGGAAGCCGGCTTTGATCATTTTAAGTTTATCCCTGTGTTATCCGAGCCGGATGCCGATTGGGAAGGCCGCACGGGCTATGTGCACGAAGCTGTTTTAGCTGACATCAATAACCTTGCTGATCACGATATCTATATGGCGGGCCCGCCCGTTATGGTGAAGTCAGGACGTGATGCCTTCTTAGCCGCTGGCGTATCGGATGACAATATGCACTACGACTCATTTGATTATGCGGATGACTCAAAACTGAAGAAATAAAAAAGGGCGCTAAGCGCCCTTTTTATATTCGAATGCCGCCCATGCGTTTTCGCATCCGAGCATCAATCACATAAGCCCCTATAGCTATACCGACAAACAATAGGATCACTACGCTGATTGCAGCAAACCACATCTGTTGCCAAACAGGTAAGTCCACATCTTCTTTTGCGACTTTATCTACGCTGACTGCTTCACGAATCACACTCAGTTTTTCTTTAAGCGTTTCAAGTTCGAGCTCTTGCTGTCTTGCAACCTTGAGTTCTGCCTCAACCGTTTTAAAGCTATTCAGCTTATCTTCTGCTTCTTTGAGTGCTTGTTTTAACTTAGCTTCACGCACACTGGGTAAGCTGGTTACAGCATCTTTAGCAGCAGCCAATGTCTTGCTGTTCTTTAACTGGCGTAACTCTGCTTGCACTTCAAGAAGCTTCACTTCGGCAGGCTTCTTGTCACTAACATAAGACTCATCGATCCAGCCTTCGGTTTTATCGCTCAAACGAACTTGTACGCCTTTGCCATCACGCGACAACACTTCCAAGGGTTGCCCAGTAGTAACAACTTTGATTGGATCGCCACTTAAGGACTTGTCGCTGTACAAGCCAGCAGCAAGTTGATCAGTTACATAAGCGGCATGTGCAACACTTAAGCCGCTAATCATGATGGCAATAAGAAATTTTGTCATTGAAGGGTTCTTTGCTCTTTATTCAACCACCAACGATACAGGCCTACCGCGGCTTCTCCAAGCTTACTCACCATATCTCGGTGAGAATCTTCATCCGGCGGATCGAACATATCGCTTTCTTTATAGAGATTGAACGCAAAGATAATGGCTAGGAATTGATTCGATTGTGGATCATCCATCGCTTTCTGCTGGGCACTATCATCAAGCTCACCCAATCCCTCGGCATAGCCCTCACACCAACCATAGGGAATGGGTAGATAGCTGCCATCCTCACGCGGGTACTGCATGATCAATGGGCCGTAGTCGCCGGTTTCTAAATCACGCATCAGCTGGTCTTGAAACTTAACCAATAAAGGATCAATGCCATCGATATCTTCAAGATGCCCCATAATGCGTCGGCGCGCATCGGCTAATGAAATGACCTCGGGATGAGCGGCAACTGCAGTTAAGAACCCGTGTGCCACATCCAATGGCATACTGTGTGATTCTTCGATGTGCTCAACCAATGCGCTTTGTAGCTTATCGAGTTCTTCAGGTTCGAGATGCTCACTCATGCGGCAATACCCGAATGACGCAACAAGGCATCCACTGATGGTTCACGACCACGGAATGCTTTAAATAACTCATCCGCATCACGTAGGCCGCCCTGCGAAATAATCTCTTTTAAGAAAGACTCACCGGTCGAGCGATTAAACACACCCTCTTCTTCAAAGCGCGAGAAAGCATCAGCGGATAACACCTCAGCCCACTTGTAGCTGTAATAACCCGCAGCATAACCACCAGCAAAAATATGCGTGAAACCTTGTGCAAAACGATGCCACTCTGGCGGATTAATCACCGCAACCATCTTGCGTACATCCGCAAGAATCTCTTCAACGCGTCCACCTTTTTTCGCATCGTATTCTTGATGGATACGCATATCGAATAATGAGAACTCTAATTGACGAACCATCATCATCGCTGATTGGAAATTCTTTGCCGCCAACATGCGTTGGTACAAGTCTTCTGGGATAGGCTCATTGCTATCGACGTGGCCTGAGATTAGATCCAGTGCTTCACGCTCCCAACAATAGTTCTCCATAAATTGCGAGGGTAGCTCAACCGCATCCCATGCAACACCATTGATACCGGCAATCGCAGGATAGTCAACCTGAGTCAACATATGATGCAAGCCATGGCCAAACTCATGGAACAAAGTCTCAACTTCATCATGCGTAAGTAACGCAGGCTTACCACCTACTGGCGGTGTAAAATTACACGTCATATAAGCCACAGGAATTTGGCGATGCTTTGAAGTAACTAAGCGTGACTGACAGGTGTCCATCCATGCGCCACCGCGCTTATTTTGACGTGCGTACAAATCAAAGTAGAACTGACCTAAGACCTCGCCTTGCTGATCCTTTATCTCATAGAACTTAACGTCTTTATGCCAAACATCAACGTCACTCTTTTCAACAAACTCGACGCCATATAAACGACTGACGACCGCAAACATGCCAGGAACAACTTTTGTCTCTGGGAAGTAAGGCTTCACTTCTTCTTGGCTAACGCTGTAGCGCTGTTGACGAAGCTTTTCTGAGAAGAACGCAACATCCCACGGCTGCAAATCATCATGGCCTTGTTCTTTCGCAAACGCGCGCAACTCACTTAGCTCTTGCTCTGCTTGTGGCTTAGATTGTTTTGCCAAGTCCTCTAAGAAGCTCATCACTTGCTCGGTGGAGTGCGCCATTTTTGTCGCCAATGAACGTTCAGCATAGTTATCAAAACCTAATAGCTGCGCTTTTTCATGGCGCAAGCCTAAGATCTGATCCATCAGTTGCGTGTTATCAAACGCCGGATCATGTGGACCTTGGTCTGATGCACGCGTGTTATACGCTTTATAAAACTCATGTCGCAGATCACGATTTTCACAATACGTCATGACAGGATAGAACGATGGGTAATCTAAGGTGAAGACATAGCCTTCAAGTTCGCGTTGTTGTGCCGTTTGTGCCGCTAGTGCCAATGCAGAATCAGGCAAACCGGCAAGCTCAGCTTTATCACTAATCACCTTTGACCACGCATTGGTGACATCTAAAACATTTTCAGAGAACTTACTGGTGAGTTGCGATAGCGCTTGGGTAATTTCTTTGTACCGCGCTTTCTTATCGTCACTCAGTGCGATGCCCGATAATTGGAAGTCGCGTAATGCGTTATCCAACACTTTACGTTGGCCTTCATCAAACGACTGATCACTGTCCGCCAGCTTTTTATACATCGCATACAAGGCTTCGTTTTGACCCATCTCTGTTGCATAGTCAGACAGCTTTGGTAAACAGGCGTTATAGGCTTCGCGTAACGCATCGGAATTAACCACTGAGTTCATATGCGAGACCGGCGACCATGCGCGCTCTAACTCATCATCCCATTGGTCCATGGGCTCGATGAAATTCTCCCACGTCGGCCGATCAATCGATTCGAGCAACCCAGCGATACGTTCGCGATTACGTTTGAGCAGCTCATCGATAGCAGGCTCAACATGCGACGGTTCAATCGTCGAAAATTTAGGTAATCCAGAGAAATCCAATAAGGGGTTATTCATAGGTCTTCTTTTCTTGTGTTTAGTCCGTGAATTTTCGCATGCCCACCGATGGAAAGCAGCGTTTGTCATGTTCTTATTCTGACCCTGACTGCTATAGTCAGTTCCACGTTATTGCTGAGGACATCATGTCAGACATCCGAACCTTTGAAGATCACGAGCCGCAGATCGCTGACACGGCTTATCTGGATAAGACCTGTACGGTCATCGGCGATGTGAAAATCTTTGCTGACAGTAGCGTTTGGCCCGGCACGGTGATTCGCGGCGATGTACACGCGATTCGTATTGGCGAGCGCAGTAACATCCAAGATCTCAGCATGCTGCACAACAGCCACGACAGCGAATACCTGCCTGGCGGCAGTCCGCTCATCATTGGAAATGATGTGACGGTTGGTCATCGTGTGATTTTGCATGGCTGCACCATTGGCAATCGTGTATTGGTTGGCATGGGCGCAATCGTGATGGACCAAGCGGTGATTGAAGATGATGTGATTCTGGGTGCTGGCGCGCTAGTGCCGCCCGGCAAACGTTTGAAAAGCGGCCACCTCTATACCGGCAGTCCTGCTAAGCCTTCACGCGAGCTATCTGAAAAAGAGTTTGAGTATCTGAAATATTCTGCCGCGCATTATGTGCGCTTAAAGAATCGCCACATGGCTTAACGCAACGCCGCAATCACAGACTCGGTATCGGGTGCAACGCCGCGCCAAATTTTAAATGCCGCCGCGGCTTGTTCGACCAACATGCCCAGACCATCGAGCGCTTTTGCCGCACCATGTGCTAACCCCCACTTCACAAATGCTGTTGGCTCGGTGCTGTACATCATGTCGTAAGTCCAGCCACCACTCGCTAAGCAATCATCCGGAATAGGTGGCACCTCTGCTGACAGACCTGCTGCGGTGCCATTGATGATCAAATCAAATTGCTGACCGGCTAACGCATCAAAACCACACGCAGTAACTTTTTCGTTAGCTGCTAACTCAGCTAACGCTTCTGCTTTGCTCACAGTGCGGTTAGCAATAACTAATTGTGATGGATTTTGATCAAGCAATGGGAATAGCACACCACGTGATGCGCCCCCAGCGCCAAGCAACAAAATGCGCGCGTTAGCGAAATTAAAGAAGTGGTTGCAACCCAAGTCACTGACCAAGCCAACACCGTCAGTGTTATCGCCTACTACGCTATCGCCATCAAACCACAGCGTATTGACCGCGCCGGCTTGTTGCGCGCGCGGCTCGAGTCGATCAACCATCGCGTGAGCATCTTCTTTAAACGGCACCGTGACATTAAGTCCTTTGCCACCTTCTGCTTTAAATTGCTCAACCGTTGCTTTAAACGCACCGATCTCTCCGAGCAATTTTTCATACGTCAGATCTTGTTTGGTTTGTTGCGCAAACTGCGTATGAATCTGTGGCGATTTAGAGTGTGCAATAGGATTGCCAACCACGGCATAACGATCAGTCATTCATCCACTCAGCGGCGCGCTTTGCAAAGTAGGTTAATACGCCATCAGCACCGGCACGTTTGATACACACCAAGGATTCCATCACAACGGCTTTTTCATCAAGCCAGCCATTCTGGATCGCTGCCATGTGCATCGCATATTCACCACTCACTTGATACACCATTGTGGGCACACCAAACTGATCTTTCACGCGACGAACAATATCCAAGTAAGGCATGCCAGGCTTAACCATCACCATGTCAGCGCCCTCATTCAGATCCAAAGCAACTTCACGCAGCGCTTCATCGGTGTTCGCAGGATCTTGCTGATAAGTGAATTTATTACCTTTACCTAAATTCGCTGCTGAACCAACCGCATCACGGAAAGGACCGTAATAAGACGATGCATACTTTGCTGAGTAAGCCAGAATACGAGTATGCACATGCCCCTCTGATTCCAGCGCATCGCGAATCTCACCGATACGGCCATCCATCATGTCAGAGGGCGCAACCACATCGGCACCGGCTGCGGCATGTGATAACGCCTGCTTAACCAAAACCTCAACCGTTTGGTCATTGAGAACATAACCTTCCGCATCAATCAGACCATCTTGGCCATGTGTGGTGAATGGATCGAGTGCCACATCGGTGATCACACCAAGCTCGGGGACGGCCTCTTTTACCGCACGCACCGCGCGCTGAGCTAAGCCCTCAGGGTTATAGGCCTCGGCGGCATCTTCAGATTTCGCTTCTGCTGGCGTCACTGGGAAAATGGCCATTGCGGGCACACCCAAGCTCGCAATGTGTTTCGCTTCTTTAACCAGCAGGTCGATACTCATGCGCTCAACGCCCGGCATCGACATCACCGGCTCACGTTGATTCTCACCTTCAAGCACAAACACCGGATAAATCAGATCATCTGGCGTCACATTCGTTTCACGCATCAAGCGGCGTGAAAAATCGTCACGGCGCATACGACGCATGCGTGTGTAAGGGTAGCCGCCAAAGGCTTGGGTATCTTTGCTCATGGTTTTCTCAGTCGCCATTTCTGACATTAAGGCTATATGGTCGAATTTTATCGGTTATTGCAGCGCTCCGCACAGCGCTGAATGCAGCAAAGCCACGCCAGCACTTGTATAATCGCGTCGTTTTACCCCGTTTGAGACATAGCATGAGCGACAAAAAGCTTTGGGCCGGACGTTTTTCTGAGCCTACCGATGCCTTCGTAGAAGCCTTCACCGCCTCCGTTGAGTTCGATAAGCGCCTCGCGCCTTACGATATTCAAGGCTCGATCGCTCACGCCATGATGCTCGCAGCACAAGGTGTACTGACTGAGGATGAGAAGAACGCCATCATCACTGGCCTGACTGCCATCCTGCAAAAAGTCGAGAACGATGAGTTTGAGTGGTCGGTGCAACTCGAAGATGTGCACATGAACATCGAGGCTGCGCTCACCGCGGATATTGGTGATGCCGGTAAAAAGCTGCATACCGGTCGTTCACGTAACGACCAAGTCGCCACTGATGTGCGTCTTTGGTTACGCCACGAACTTAACCTGATCGATGCTGAGCTTGATCGCTTGCTCGCCGGCTTATTAGATATTGCTGAGCGTGAAGCAGATACCATTTTGCCAGGCTTTACTCACTTGCAGACAGCACAGCCAATTACCTTTGGTCATCACATGATGGCGTGGTACGAAATGCTTGAGCGTGACATTTCACGTTTTGATGACTGCGCGAAGCGTCTTAATCAAATGCCGCTCGGTGCTGCCGCTTTGGCGGGTACCACTTTCCCGATCAACCGCGAGCACACTGCACAACTGCTTGGCTTCAGTGAGCCATGTCGCAACTCACTCGATGCCGTGTCAGATCGTGACTTTGCCATTGAGTTCACCGCAGCTGCGAGCATCTTAATGATGCATCTATCACGCATGAGTGAAGAGTTGATCATCTGGTCATCCGCTCAATTTGGTTTCATTACCTTGTCAGACAGCTTCTGTACCGGGTCATCCATCATGCCGCAGAAAAAGAATCCGGATGTACCGGAGCTCATTCGTGGCAAAAGTGGTCGTATCTTCGGCCATCTAATGGCACTGCTGACCTTAATGAAGTCGCAGCCCTTGGCGTACAACAAAGACAACCAAGAAGACAAAGAGCCCCTGTTTGATGCCGTGGATAACGTGAAAGGCTCACTGAAAGTGTTTGCCGACATGATCCCTGCGATCACCTGTCGCCCCGAGCGCATGCGCGCTGCCGCCCTGCAAGGCTTCGCAACGGCGACTGACCTTGCAGACTATCTTGTGCGTAAAGGCATTCCTTTCCGTGATGCGCACGAAGTGGTGGGCAAGTCTGTCGCTTATTGTGTAGAAAAAGGCTGCGATCTCGCTGAGCTATCACTGGATGAGCTAAAACAGTTCAGTGATGCAATTGGCGATGATGTTTTCGATTACTTAACACTCGAAGGCTCTGTTGCCGCACGTGATCACATTGGCGGTACCGCACCGAATCAAGTTCGCTATGCAGTAGAGCAGGCACGTCTACGCGCGGAAGCAAAACATGCCGCTAGTTAATATCAAAGTTCTCAAAGAGGATCAGCTATCTGCTGAAACGAAAGCCGCATTGATTCGTAATGTCACTCAAGCGGTTGCAGACACCCTTGGGAAGGACCCTGCTGCGACCTGGTGCATTATTGATGAGCACTCAACGGACAACTGGGGGGTCGGTGGTGAAACCATCACTCACCGACGAAAGAACGCAGACTAAAGCGCATAAAAAAGCCCGGCCGAAGCCGGGCTTTTTGCCTCTAGCGCAAAATTACTTTTGAGCTGGAGCTTGAGGAGCCATAGGCGCCTGTGGGTAGTAAGGCATTGGCATACGTGGAGCGTATGGCATTGCTGGCTGACCCTGTGGAGCAGCGCCGTAAGGCATTTGGCCGTATGGCATCTGACCGTATGGGTAGCCGTAACCACCGTAGTTGTTGTTGTCGAACATGTTCTTCATTTCTTCGAAGTAGAAACGTGGGTCGAACGGCTCGTATGGGTTACAGTCGTATGGGTTGTACCAACACTCTGGCTCGTTGTACTTGTCGTTACCAAAGAAGCTGTTGTTACCAAATACAGCTGATGCGTTAGATGCAGCCAACGTGGTCAAAGCAGCGATGGTTAAAGCGGCAAACTTTTTCATGCTTTTCTCCAAAAATTCGAAAACCTAGTTAGGCGCGGGCAGGGTTGCCTTTGCCTTCCACCATAAAGTGGATTTAATATATTAAAATTAGCTAATATTGTAAAGCTCGAGGACTGTCCGCCCTTGATGGTTTGTCTAGTAATTTGATTTGCCACAAACTTTTAGCAGAAAATTGACTCTAAGGGTTCTCAGCCGATACAACTGCGCTATTGTCTATTTATCTCGTTTTAACGACGTTTTAAGGAATTTTCGATGAAAAAAGCTCGTTTAATTGCACTTTCTGCGCTGATCTCTGGCGCTCTCTTGCTCACTGGTTGTCAAAACCAGCCCACCAAAGAAGAACAAGCAGGTCTTATTGGCGCTATCGCTGGCGGCCTACTTGGCAGCCAAGTGGGCGACGGTAACGGTAAAAAAGCTGCCATCATTGCAGGTACCATCCTAGGTCATCATCTTGGCTCAAGCGTCGGCCGCACCATGGATGAGGTTGATCGTATGAAAGCCAACCAAGCGCTCGAATCCCAACCGGTGAATAAAACATCGACTTGGACCAACCCTGACTCGGGCAACAAGTACGCGGTGACCCCAACCCGTACTTTCTTTGAGAAATCAGCTGAGACCCAAGAGATTCAGCCTTGCCGTGAATACACCACCGAAGCGTGGATTGGCGGTCAGAAAGAGATGGTCTACGGCACGGCGTGTCGCCAAGACGACGGCTCTTGGAAAATCATCAGCACTAAATAAACGCCCCAGCTGCTCATGGACGCACCTCTCGAAAAACCCGAGCCACCTGCTGACAACGAATGTTGTGACAGCGGTTGTGAACCGTGTGTGTGGGATGTCTACCGTGAGCAGCTAGCGCTTTGGCAAGCGCAACAAAAACAAGCTGCTGAGAAAAACTAGCTCAGTCGTTCTGCCAACCAAGCCCCGATATCGCTGATCTCTGCCGGATGCACACTGTGTTCCATCGGGTAGGTACGCCACGTGACTTCCGCACCTCGATTGATCACTTCATCACGCGCTGCTTCACCCAAGCTCAATGGCACCACGGTGTCTTGTGTGCCATGACATTGCAGGACCTTGAGTCCTTGTCCGTTTTGATGCGCTGAAATCAAATAGGTCGATAAGGCCAGAACGCCCGCCGGCTTGGTCTGCATCTGCAGCGCCACATCAAACGCAATCACGCCGCCCTGTGAGAAGCCGGCGAGCACCATGTTCTCTTCACTAATCCCTTGCGCCTTTTGTTCTTCAATTAAACGCAAAATATATGTCGAGGATTCTGCGACACCCGCCTCATCAACCTTGCGCCCAAGATTCATCTCAAGAATGTCGTACCAAGCGCGCATCTGGTAGCCGTTATTGATGGTCACCGGCTGGACTGCGGCATGCGGAAAAATAAATCGAATAGAGTGATCTTCTGGTAAGCCGAGCTCCGGCACGATCGGCACAAAGTCAGAGCCATCCGCCCCCAATCCATGCATCCAAATCACGCACTGGCGTGCTGCTTGAGGTGGTTCGATAACGATGGGGGCGTCGTAGTGCAAGCTCATGATGATGTCTCGTTAAGAATTAGGCGCATTGTAGCGATCAATGACTGACCTTTCGCGACTGCGTCCTTTATACTGTGGCGAATCTAATGAATTTGAGTGATCCCATGAAGCCGCTTTTTTTGACACTGATTATTGTCTCTGCCCTCACCTTGGGTGCCTGTGGTCAAAAAGGTCCGCTGACGCTTCCTGAGCCTGGTCAAACTGCCGAGCAAAAATAATCCATGGACTACTTCAATTACCGTGACGGTCAGCTTTTCGCTGAAGATGTTGCGTTAGCCGATATTGCTAAAACACATGGCTCGCCTTGCTATGTGTATTCACGTGCCACCTTAGAAAGACATTGGCGCGCATTTGATGATGCGCTCAGTGGACTCCAACACATGGTCTGCTTTGCGGTTAAAGCTAACTCCAATTTGGGCGTGTTGAATGTACTTGCACGTCTTGGCTCGGGTTTCGACATTGTGTCGGTGGGTGAACTTGAGCGAGTGATTGCTGCTGGCGGCGATCCGAAAAAAGTCGTGTTCTCGGGTGTTGGTAAGCAGGCACATGAGATGCGTCGCGCACTTGAAGTGGATATTCATTGTTTTAACGTTGAGAGCATCCCTGAGCTTGATCGCTTGAATGCAGTAGCAGGCGAGATGGGTAAGACAGCGCGTATTTCTCTACGCGTCAATCCAGATGTTGATGCCAAAACACATCCGTATATCTCAACCGGCTTAAAGCAAAACAAGTTTGGTATCGAAATCAGCGAAGCGCTTTCGATTTATCAAAAGGCTGCGGCATTACCCAACCTCGAGATTGTTGGCGTGGATTGTCACATCGGTTCGCAGCTGACTGAGCTATCACCTTTCTTGGATGCACTTGATCGCGTGCTGGCGTTAGTCGACAAGCTCGCGGAAGACGGCATTCAGCTAAAGCACCTCGATTTAGGGGGTGGTTTAGGTGTGCGCTACAACGAAGAAACACCACCCGAACCTTCGGCCTATGTCACTGCGCTGGTAGAAAAGCTTAAAGATAAGCCTTACGAGATTATTCTTGAGCCTGGTCGCGCTATTGCGGCCAATGCTGGCGTGTTGCTGACAACCGTTGAGTTCTTAAAGCCCGGTGAGGCAAAAAACTTTGCCGTAATTGATGCTGCAATGAACGACCTGATTCGTCCATCGCTTTATCAAGCATGGCAAAAGATCATTCCGGTTGATGAAAACCAAGCAGGTGATGCTGGCTTATATGATTTGGTCGGGCCAATTTGTGAAACCGGTGACTTCCTTGGTAAAGACCGTCAACTGACCTTACAAGAAGGCGCTCTGCTAGCGGTTCGCTCATCCGGTGCTTATGGTTTTACGATGGCGTCAAACTACAACACCCGCCCCCGTGTTGCAGAGGTGATGGTGGATGGTGCCGATGTGCATGTAGTGCGTCAGCGCGAAACCATCGCTGAACTCTTTGCACACGAAAGCATTCTGCCCGCATAAATCGACGTTCTATGGCAGACTGAATACATGCAACGGTCTTTCTCAAAAATGCATGGCTTAGGTAACGACTTTGTCGTGTTTGATTGCACGCGCGAGCCCCTTGAGCTTAGCGCGGAGCAAAGCCGTGCGATTGCAGATCGTCGCTTTGGTGTTGGCTGCGATCAAATTCTATTGGTCGAGCCTGCGCGTGATGCGCAAACTGACTTCTACTACCGCATCTTTAATGCCGACGGCTCAGAAGTTGAGCAATGTGGCAACGGTGCGCGCTGCTTTGCACGATTTGTTCGCCTGAAAGGTCTGACCGATAAAACAGTGATTGATGTCGGTACGGCAAAAGGCCCGATTCAACTAACTATTCGTGATGACGAGCAAGTAGAAGTGAATATGGGCGCGCCGCGCTTAGCACCAAGTGAATTACCCTTTAATGCTGACTCACAAGCTATTACTTATTCACTGGATGTGAATGATCAAAGCGTTGAGATCAATGCAGTATCAATGGGCAATCCACATGCGGTGCTTGTCGTTGATGATGTGACTACCGCTGAGGTTGAGACTTTAGGTCCAGCACTCGAATCACATGCAGCGTTTCCGCGTCGTGTGAATGTCGGCTTTATGGCCATTCAATCATCTAGTGAAATTAATTTGCGCGTGTATGAGCGTGGCAGTGGTGAAACGCTGGCATGTGGTACGGGCGCTTGTGCTGCGGTTGTCGGCGGTCGACTTCGCGGTTTACTTGATGAATCTGTCACTGTGCACTTGCCCGGTGGTGATCTTTCTATTCGTTGGCAAGGTGATGGTGAACCTGTTTGGATGACCGGCCCTGCTACTCATGTCTTTGATGGAACCTTGTCGTTATGAGTTCTGCCGATAAAAACCTTGCACAACAATCGTCGATGTCTGAAAGCGAGATCGTTGATTACCTCATAGCAAACCCTGACTTTTTGTTTCGTCACCCTGATGTCATTGGCTCGCTAACCATCCCGCATGAAACTGGCGGTGCGGTTTCCTTGGTCGAACGCCAGGTACAAAGCTTGCGCGAACAAGTGGCGCAATACCGACAGCAATTAGAGAACTTGATTCTTGTTGCACGCGAGAATGATGACCTGAATAAACGCCTGCATGTGTTGACGCTCACGCTGATTAACGCGCGTGACTTTGATGATATGGTCAGTGGCTTGCAAGACGAGCTACGTAATCTATTTCATTGTGATGCTGTTCAGCTCAAACTCTTTGATGAAGAAGCACTCGAAAACAGTAATGAGCTAGGCGCAAAATTATTCGCTGACTTTATTAACATGCAGCAGCCGAGCTGCGCATCACTTAACGAAGCCCAACTCGACTTTTTATTTGATGATGTTGCACATCACGCAGGTTCAGCTGCGTTGATTCCAATTCGTGGTAACGATGAAGTGGGCGTACTCGCGATTGGTAGCCATGATGCTGACCGCTTTACCGAACACCAAGGCATCGACTTTTTACAACGCTTAGGAGACTTGGTCAGCGCGACCTTGATGCGCTTACCTAAACGTTCATGAGCGATTCTGACGACCATGCGATAACACCGTATCTGGATTATTTGCGTTACGAACGTCGTCTCTCACCTCGTACCTGTGAAAGCTATCAGCGTGATCTTAAGGATTATCTGAACTGGTGTGCACAACACAAAACAGATCCTTGGGAAAAGGTCCCACAAGCACAAGTCCGTCAGTACATGGCAAATGCGCATCGCAGTGGCATTAGCGCTAAAAGCTTGCAGCGTCGGTTATCGTCTTTACGCGGTTTGTTTAATTACCGATTACGAGAAGGCTTGTGCAAAGTGAATCCTGCGGAAGGCGTTCGCGCACCGAAGGTCGAACGCAAACTACCTGTCACGCTCGATGTTGATCAGGTCGGGCAGCTAATGGCGATTCCTTGCAAAGAGCCGATCGACTATCGCGATAAAGCTATCTTGGAATTGTTTTATTCTTCTGGTCTTCGATTAAGTGAGCTTGCTGCGTTAAATGTTGTCAGCTTACAAAGCAGCGACGGCATGCTCGATATCGTGGGTAAAGGTCAGAAGTCTCGCCGGGTACCGATTGGTCGTTTGGCGCGAGAGGCGCTTGATGCCTGGATCGGTGTTCGAGGCCAAATTGCCAAAGCCGAAGAAACAGCGCTGTTTGTCAGCCAACGCGGTACGCGATTAAGTGTGCGGGCAATTGAAGATCGTTTACGCGTTCGCGCCATTCAGCAAGGTATGCCCCAACATGTGCACCCGCATATGCTGCGCCACTCATTTGCCAGCCATATGCTTGAATCCTCCTCAGACCTGCGTGCGGTACAAGAGCTATTAGGCCACGCCGACATCAGCACGACCCAGATTTACACCCATCTGGATTATCAGCACCTCGCCCAGGTTTACGACAAAGCCCACCCCCGCGCCCGCAAAAAGCCTGACTAAGCGCACGGGCACCCAATCGGGTGATGCGCTACTATCTCGTCCCCCCCATTTAAAGAGCAGGGCTTCTCATGCAAGAAATGCATGCAACAACAATTTTGTCGGTTCGCCGCAATGGCAAGGTAGTCATTGGTGGCGACGGTCAGGTATCTCTTGGTAACACCGTGATGAAAGGCAACGCGCGAAAAGTCCGTCGCCTTTATAAAGGTCAGGTCCTTGCTGGCTTTGCCGGCTCTACTTCTGACGCTTTCACCTTGTTTGAGCGCTTTGAGGCCAAACTCGAAAAGCACTCAGGCCACCTTACCCGTGCAGCGGTTGAGCTAGCCAAAGACTGGCGTACCGATCGTATGCTGCGTCGTCTCGAAGCCTTGTTGCTTGTCGCTGATAAAGAAGCCTCGTTAATCCTTACCGGTAACGGCGATGTGGTTGAGCCGGAGGATAGCTTGATGGCCATCGGCTCGGGTGGCAGCTATGCCCAATCTGCAGCACGTGCACTACTGGATAACACCGAGTTATCTGCGCGCGACATCGTAGAAAAAGGCCTGCATATTGCGGCAGACATCTGTGTCTTTACCAACCATAACCTTGTTATTGAAGAGCTCGACTGCAATGGCTGATATGACTCCTGAAGCGATCGTTCACGAACTTGATAAGCACATCATTGGGCAGCAAGCGGCTAAGCGTGCCGTGGCCATCGCTTTGCGTAACCGGTGGCGCCGTAGCCAAGTGGCTGAATCACTGCGCGGCGAGATCACCCCAAAGAACATCTTAATGATCGGCCCTACGGGTGTGGGTAAAACTGAGATCGCCCGCCGTTTAGCACGTTTAGCAAATGCGCCTTTTATCAAGGTAGAAGCCACCAAGTTCACCGAAGTTGGCTATGTGGGTCGCGAGGTTGATTCGATCATTCGAGATTTGGTGGATAGCTCGGTCAAGATGGTTCGCGAGATCGAGATGGAAAAGCAAAAAGATGCCGCAATGGATGCCGCTGAAGAGCGCATTCTGGATGTCTTATTGCCACCTGCACGGGGAAGCCAATGGGATGAAGAGCAACCAAGTGTCAGCTCGGGTGGCGGCACACGCGACAAATTCCGCATCAAGCTACGCAATGGCGAGCTAGATGACAAAGAGATCGAGATTGAAGTTCAACAACCCGCGATGGGTGTTGAGATCATGGCGCCTCCCGGCATGGAAGAGATGACCAATCAACTTCAAGGTCTGTTCCAAAACATCGGCGGCGGTAAAACTAAAAAGCGCAAACTCTTTATTAAAGATGCACTCAAGCAACTTGCTGAAGAAGAAGCGGCAAAACGCGTCAATGAAGAAGACTTAAAAGCACGCGCCGTTGAGCTGGTTGAGCAACATGGCATCGTGTTCATCGATGAAATCGATAAGGTTGCCAGTCGTAGCGAATCGCATGGCGCGGATGTTTCGCGTGAAGGCGTTCAACGTGACCTGTTGCCGTTGGTTGAAGGCTGCACTATCAGCACCAAACATGGCATGGTGAAAACTGATCACATCTTGTTTATTGCTTCAGGTGCCTTTCATTTAAGTAAGCCATCGGATTTGATTCCTGAGCTTCAAGGTCGCCTACCGATTCGAGTCGAACTTGATGCGCTGAGTTCAGATGACTTTGTTCGCATTTTGACTGAACCCGATGCCTCCCTCACAGAACAATACGAAGCCTTGATTGCGACTGAAAACGTCACCATTCAATTTGCTGAGGACGGTATTCGTCGCATCGCTGAGCTCGCTTGGCAGGTCAACGAGCGAACCGAGAATATCGGTGCGCGCCGTTTGCACACCATGATGGAGCGCCTATTAGAAGAGGTGTCTTTCATGGCGCCGACCTACGCCGGACAAACCATCACGGTTGATGTTGATTATGTGAACCGTCACTTAGAGGCCTTGTCGGATGACGAAGACCTATCTCAATACATTTTGTAAGGCGGCTGTTTGATACAACCTCCTCTGCGAAAGGTGAAATAATCCACCGACTTACGCGAAAATAAAGGCAAGATCGCCCAAACGCGTTACAGGAAATCCTATGTTAAATGTTCCAAACCCAACCGAATTGAATATGCACCGCTTATCGCGCGTGCTCGAAATCAGTTTCGATGATGGCAGTAACTTTAAGTTACCTGCTGAATACCTCCGTGTTTACTCACCTTCTGCTGAAGTAACTGGTCATGCGCCAGGTCAGCGCAAAGTGCCTTTAGGAAAAGAAGCGGTGAACATCGATAAGATTGAGCCCGTGGGCAACTATGCGGTTGTGCTGCACTTTGATGACGAACACAACACCGGCATCTACTCATGGGAAACCTTGTACAATCTTGGCAAGAATTTCGATGAGATGTGGGAAGCCTACCTCGAAGAACTAAAAGAGAAAGGCTACACCCGTAAAGAACCTCAGGCATAACGATGGCTAATGAGAACACAACGCACTTTGGTTACAAAACCGTCAACGCCGATGATAAGGCGAGCATGGTGCGGGGTGTTTTTGATTCGGTAGCCAGTAAATACGATGTGATGAATGACTTAATGTCATTCGGCGTTCATCGTCTGTGGAAACGCTTTGCGATTGAGCTTGCTGGCGTGCGTAAAGGTCAACGCATACTTGACCTCGCTTCCGGTACTGGCGACCTCGCTGATCGCTTCGCAGGCCTAGTCGGTCCTGAAGGCTTGGTCATCATGTCGGATATCAATGCCGCCATGTTGAACGTCGGTCGTGATCGCATGATTGATCGTGGGCATGCCGGCAATCTGCAATACACCCAGATCAACGCAGAGAAGCTGCCTATTGCTGATAACAGTTTAGATTTGATCACCATTGCATTTGGTCTGCGCAATGTCACTGATAAAGATGCCGCACTCCGCAGCATGTACCGTGCACTTAAACCCGGTGGTCGCGCATTGGTGCTCGAGTTTTCAAAGCCAACCAATAAGCCGCTCGAAAAGATTTACGACACCTACTCATTTAGTTTACTGCCAAAGATGGGCAAGCTTGTCGCGAATGATGCAGAAAGTTATCAATACCTTGCTGAATCAATTCGTATGCACCCAGATCAAGAGACACTCAAAGGCATGATGGAAACAGCCGGCTTTGAGCGTTGCGATGTACATAATCTGACTGGCGGTATTGTCGCGATTCATCGCGGCTTTAAAATCTAAGTCCCGTGACCATCCGTGATCTTTTTGTCGAGGGTATCGAGCAGAGTATTAATCTGCTGATTCAACAAGACCCAAAAACACAAACGCGCTTTGCTCGACTACATGGCAGCTGTGTTGGCATTTATCTCCGCGGCACTGGCATCAAGCTTTTTTTCACACCGGATCATGGTGGCTCGCTACAGGTTGCGAGTCGTCGCGAAGACGCACCCGATGCAGCGATTGAAGGTAGTCCAGTGGATCTACTGCGCGCAAGCGATAAACAAAACAGCACAAGCCAACTCTTTGCAGGTCATGTGCAATTACATGGCGACACTGCCTTAGCGCAGCGTTTTAGCCAAGCGCTTGCAGACTTATCGATTGATTGGGAAGAGCATCTTTCTAAATGGTTGGGTGATACCGTGGCTTATGCTGTCGCACAACGTGCCAAAAAAGCGGCAGGCACTGCTGGTGAAGTATCTTCTTTAGGTAAAACCAACCTCAGTGAATATTTGACCGAAGAGTTGCGTGTGTTGCCGCATCATTTTGAAGTCGAAGCCTTCGTCTCTGATCTTGAAAAAACGCGTGATGATGTCGAGCGCTTATCCGCCCGCATCAATCTTCTCGTGAAAGGCTTAGCGAAATGATCCCGGTTAAAGAGTCTGCGCGGGTTGTCAATATTCTTTGGGTCATGATGCGTCATGGCTTAGATGACTTTGTTCTGTCATCGCAAAAGTTTCGCTTTATCCGTTTCATGCGCTTGCTCTCACCTTTTTATTGGTCGCATCGCGCAAAACAAACACCACGTGGCGTGCGTATACGTCGCGCACTCGAAGAGCTTGGTCCTATCTATGTAAAGTTTGGCCAGATTCTTTCCACACGTCGCGACCTTTTGCCAGACGATATTTCAGAAGAGCTCGTCAAACTTCAGGATCGCGTCCCTCCGTTTGATGGTAAGAAAGCAATTCAGGTTATCGAGTCACAACTCGAAGACACTATCGAAAACCTATTTGATGACTTTGATCCAACACCTTTAGCGTCTGCTTCAATTGCTCAGGTTCACACCGCAAAACTTAAAGACGGCAGTGACGTGGTGGTTAAGGTTGTTCGCCCAGGCATCGAGAAGACGATCGATCGTGATATTCGCTTGTTATTCACTATCGCTCGTTTAGCACGGCGCTATTCGGCTGATGCTAAACGTCTGCGCCCGGTAGAAGTTGTCGATGAATATAAAAAAACCATCTATGACGAACTTGACCTGATGCGTGAGGCGGCTAACTGCGCCCTACTTCGTCGTAACTTTGAAAACTCCGACATGTTGTATGTGCCTCAGATTTACTGGGAGTACACCCGCAGCAGCGTCATGACTCAAGAGCGAATCTACGGCACTCCTGTTGATGATGTTGAGTCACACATTAAGAATGGCGTTGATCTTGAACGCTTATCAGCACTCGGTGTTGAAATCTTCTTTACCCAAGTGTTCCGCGATAACTTCTTCCATGCGGACATGCACCCGGGCAATATTTTTGTACGCGACGATGGTAACTATGTTGGTGTCGACTTCGGCATCATGGGTTCGCTAACGACAGAAGATCAACGTTACCTAGCTGAAAACTTACTCGCCTTTTTTCATCGTGATTATCGCAAGGTGGCTGAGCTTCACGTTGATTCTGGCTGGGTGCCTCGTGATACCCGTGTCGAAGAATTCGAAGCGGCGATTCGCGCGGTTTCAGAACCTATCTGGGAAAAACCGATCAGTGAAATTTCCTTTGGTCATTTCTTACTGCGCCTCTTCCAAACAGCACGTCGCTTCAATATGGAAGTGCAGCCTCAATTGGTACTGCTGCAAAAAACCTTACTCAACATCGAAGGGTTGGGTCGCCAGCTTTATCCTCAACTTGATCTTTGGCAAACAGCAAAACCGTTCATGGAAAAGTGGGTAGCTGAACAAGTTGGCGTTAAAGCCTTTGCGCGTCGCATTAAAGATAGCTTGCCACAGCTCTCTGAAGAGCTACCGCAACTGCCGCATCTAACGTATCGCGTGTTAAAGAAAGCCGCCGATGGCGAGCTGGCACTGAATTGGCAATCACATCAGCTTGATGACATCAAACAGCAACTTGCAGATAGCGCCCTGCGTGGTCGATTACTCCACAGTGGCGGCATCTTGATCGTTGCGGGCTTGTTAGTACACCTTGCCGATAAGCCACTTGTTTCAATGATCGAAAATCTTTGGATCACAGCAGGCGCTGCCGGTATTGGCGCCTTACTTGTATTAACAGGCTTGTTTAAGCGTTAACGTTTTAACGGAAGCTCAACCGCATCCCGAGCCTCTTTTCCCTCTAAACGCTCAATCAAGGTCAGTGCAAAATCCATCGCTGTCCCTGGACCACGCGAGGTCACGATCAATCCATCTTCACATACCGCTTGTTCGGTCAGTGTGACTTGGTCGTTTTCACTTATGGTGATCGCGCCTGGATAACCCGTGATGGTTTTATCTTTCACCACACCCGCTTTTACCAACACTTTTGGTGCGGCACATATTGCTGCAGTAAGTCGCTGCTGTTTTGTTTGCTGTTGTAATAAAGCAATAACACGCTCGTCATCAGCTAAATGATCCGCCCCCGGCAAACCGCCCGGCAGCACGATCAGGTCAAAGTCATGTTGCATCACATCCTGCAAGCTCGTATCAGGTATCAATTTAACGCCGCGGCTACAGGCAACCGGATCACCATCTAAGCTAGCAACTGTCACATCAACATGAGCGCGACGCAGAAGATCAATCACCGTGACCGCTTCCAGCTCTTCGCTACCATTCGCAACAATCACTAGTACGCTTTTAGACATGCTCACCTCGAATTAACGAAGTACCGACAAACCTTTCAACAGGTTTAAGGCTTCAAATAAGGCGTAATCTTTTTTCGCCAGAGATATTTTGTTTTTACCTTCAGCATCTTCTTCATGCGCATCTGGGTTATCAAGATGACCGGTAAGATTAGCTTCAGATAACGAGACGCCCTTATCTTCGCTGTCTTTGAGTTCAAGCTTTTGTAAGACAATATCCGGCTCTATGCCTTCGGCTTGGATTGAACGGCCGTTCGGCGTGAAGTAACGCGCTGTAGTTAACTTGATACCGACCTGCTCATTGACGTTAACAATAGTTTGCACTGAGCCTTTGCCAAAAGTCTTTTGACCCATGATGATGGCGCGTGAATGATCTTGTAATGCACCTGCCACAATCTCTGATGCCGAGGCAGAACCATCGTTTACCAATACAACTAAAGGCGCACCTTTGATCATATCGCCAGGCTTAGCTTCGAAGCTCACGCGCGAATCATCATTGCGTCCTTCGGTATAGACCACTAAGCCATGCTCTAAAAAGATATCGCTAACTTCAACCGCTTCGGTAAGCACACCACCTGGGTTATTGCGAAGATCGAGCACCAAGCCTTGCAATGGCTCATCAGCTTCCTTAATTAACTTGTCGAGAGCTTTACGCACATCATTACCGGCACGTGATTGGAACTGGCTTAAGCGCACATAACCATAAGCACCCTCAAGTAAACGTGACTTCACACTTGCTGTCTTAATAATGGCGCGCTCAACCGTGACTTCAAATGGGCCATCACTTGTGTCACGCACGATATGTAATAACACCTCGCTGCCAGGTTCACCACGTAAAAGACCAATCGCTTCATCAAGCGACATACCTTTTACGGTTTGGCCATCTATACGGACGATAAGGTCGCCCGCCTTGATGCCAGCCTTCTTTGCAGGCGTGTCATCAATAGGCGCAATCACTTTGACAAATCCATCTTCCATACCGACTTCCATGCCCAAGCCACCAAATTGACCTTCTGTGCCTTCGCGCAACTCTTGGAAGTCATCCTTATTTAAATAGGCCGAGTGCGGATCTAGTCCACTCAACATGCCTTGAATGGCATGCTCCAACAATTCTGTGTCATCAACCTCTTCGACGTAATCTTTCTTGATACGAGAGAATACTTCAGCAAATATTTTTAACTGCTCTAGAGGTAACGATTTAGCCTCCTGATTATCTGCAGCCTCATTGGCATAAACCTGTCCGCCAATGGTTAGCAACGCACATAACACGCTTATCTGTAACTTCTTCATTAGCCTACTCGCCCTTTTCGGTCCCGTTGACACCACTTTTTGGGGTTGCTTGGTTTGCCTTTGTAGCGGATACCAAAATACACCTCAGCCTGGTTTCCGCTACGACTTTTAGACGCCGTTCCAAGAACCTCTTTAGTGTCGACCCAATCACCTATCGATTTATTGATTGTTTCATTGTGGCCATACAAACTTAGGTAGTTATCGCCATGATCCAGAATGACTAACAGGCCTAAACCGCGTAACCAGTCAGCATAGACTACGCGCCCCGAATGAATTGCGCGAATAGGCGCACCCACTTTTGTGCTGATCATTACGCCATCCCAGGTTAATGAACCTGTCTTCGCAGTACCAAATAGCTCCGTTAACCTGCCACTTGTTGGCCAAGTCAGTTTGCCCCTACGACTCTTGAATGGCTCAGCCGCCAGCAACCCATCATCTTTAATGTCCGCCTTGGCTAACTGATCAATCAGCTGCTCAAGTTGACGTCTGTCTACCAATAGCTTGTTGAGTTTTGTCTGATCATCTTTTAGCTGACGATCCAATTGTGAAACGACACGAGCCTGATGTTGTCTTTGCTCATTCAGCCCAGCAATTGCAGCACGTTGCTCCTCACGCAAAGGCAATAAGTCTGCTTGCGCTTTAGCTATCTCGCTCTCAAGGTTAATCAGCTCGGCGATACGCGTCTCCGCCTGGCTTATCTCGCCCGATCGTGCCGAATTGAAATATTCAAAGTATTTCATCGTGCGCGAGACCGCTCGGGGGTCTTGTTGATTGAGTAGCACTTGAAGTGATTGACGCTCACCTAAACGATGCGCTGAGCGGATTTGCTCGGCAAGCAATAATTGATTTTCTGACATCAATTTTTGCTTATCACTTTTTTGCTTTGCTAAGCGAGCAAGACGCTGCTCTGAGCCTTGCAGTTTATTCTCGATACTGCGCAGTTCTTTTTTAGAACGACCAACTGCCCTATCTGCATCTTTTAATGCATCGAGTTCTTTTTGATGTTGGCTTTTTGTTTGTGCCGCTTGTTGCTGAAAACTGCTTATGATCTCTTTCAGCTTTTGTAGCTCAACTTTTTTATCTTTAAGCGCATCAGCAAACGTATTAAAACTGAAGCTGATCATCAGCAGCGCAACTAATGTCGCTCTGCTAAAGCGCATACCTTAAATGCTCTCTAGGCTAAGTTGATGAGTGACTAAAGCGTGACCTGTCATCTCGATAGGCTTCTCTAAACCCATTATCTCAAGCATGGTCGGCGCAATATCACATAAGGCACCATTACCTTTAAGCTCAGGGAACTGCTTTCCGACATAAATCAAAGGCACAAGGTTGGTTGTATGTTGCGTATGCGGCTGCTTAGCTACGTCATCAATCATCAACTCTGCATTACCATGATCAGCTGTGATTAACGCTTCGCCGCCAGCCTTCTCGACTGCTGCTATAACTCGGCCGATACATTCGTCTAACACTTCGACTGCCTTCATGGCAGCTTCGTAGTTACCGGTATGTCCCACCATATCGCCGTTAGCGTAGTTACAAACCACTGCGTCATACATGCCACTTTCTATGGCTGCGACTAACTTGTCGGTTACTTCGTAGGCGCTCATCTCTGGCTGCATATCGTAAGTAGGTACATTCGGTGATGGCACCAATACACGGTCCTCACCTTCATAGGGCACTTCCACACCACCATTAAAGAAGAAGGTTACGTGCGCATATTTTTCTGTTTCAGCGATTCGCAACTGTCGCATACCTAAATTTGAAATATATTCGCCAAACGTATTGGCTAACTTTTCACCCGGATAAGCCACTGGGATATCAAAGTCTTTGTTGTACTCTGTTAGCGAGACATAGCACGCAATGTTTGGCGTGGCCTTACGTTGGAAAGGCTGAAAGTCTTTTTCGATAAAAGGACGAGTGATCTGACGCGCGCGGTCAGAACGGTAGTTCATATTGATCACAACATCGCCATCATTCAAGGTGACAGCATCACCCAGTCTTGTCGCGGCTAAAAACTCATCGGTCTCTTTACGTTCGTAACCCGCATTCAATGCTTCGACCGGATCATCAAACTGATGATGTGCGATACCCTGGGTAATGAGGTCGTAGGCAATCTCTATACGATCCCAACGATTATCACGATCCATAGCAAAGTAACGACCGATCATCGTTGCGAGACGGCCGCCACCGATCTCATCAAACGCTGTTTGGAGCTTTAGCAAAGAGGAAGTGGCTGATTTAGGCGGCATGTCGCGACCATCTAGGAAGGCATGCACGTAAACATTCTTAACGCCCTTCTCCACTGCTAGCTTTACCGCAGCATGAATGTGATCTTCGTGGCTATGCACGCCACCCGGAGATAATAAGCCGAGGATATGTACGGCCTTATCATTCTCTACCGCTTTATCGACAGCATTCACCAAGGTTAGGTTAGTAAAGAATGAGCCTGTACGAATCGAACGACTCACACGGGTAAAGTCTTGGTAAACCACACGGCCAGAGCCTAAATTTAAGTGACCCACTTCTGAGTTACCCATTTGGCCACCGGGCAATCCCACTGCTGCACCTGAGGTAGTAATTCCCGTAGTTGGATATTCAGACCACAAGCGATCCCACACCGGTGTGTTGGCATTTTTGATGGCGTTGTAATTTGGGTCATCGCTCATGCCCCAGCCATCCAAAATCAACAATACAGCTGGTTTAACTCTTTTACTCATAACCCATTCAGCTGGTCGAGAGATCGCCCTGCTCTTTTCCTCTACTACATCGACTGACGTGCGATTGGAGACCTACGCTGCACGTCAAATAAGTGAGCTTAAATTTTCTCAAACTCAGGGCTTTTTCGCCACTTCCCAAAGTATTTCTTTTATGCAGTTAAAAAAGTTTACCCCAAAAATGTACTTATCCCGCATTGCAAAATGGGTATTTCAGGATATTATTAAGTGCATAAAAATAAGAATAGTCGATGGAACGAAAAAAGCAGTTACACACAAAGGAGACTCAAGAGTGAATTTTACTCTCGAAGCAGCAAACACTATGCAAGATAACGACGATTTTGATGATGGCATGTCTCTCCTTGAAGGAGATGCAGACATTGATCGTGCTTCGCGCTCGCTAAAAGCGATGTCGCACCCTCTTCGCTTGAAGATTTTATGTACCCTCGGCGGTGACGAAGTGAGCGTTCAGGATATCGTTGATCAGGTAGGTACCTCTCAAAGTAATATCTCTCAACACTTGGCTATCTTGCGTGACAAAGGCATTTTGTCAGCACGTAAGGATGCAAATCGCGTGTATTACAAGGTAGGCGATAACCGCACCTTGGCCTTGATTGGTATGATGCGCCAAGTCTTCTGCCAAGCTGGCGATTAAGCGCCGCGGGACTTTCGGTCCTTAAAAAGTGGAAATCATTAGACGGGATGCTTTAGCATCCCGTTTTCACATCACAACCGAGACATATGCATGGAACAATATCTTGAGTTTGCGAGCAATCACGCCATTTTAGTTGGCGCTTTCACAGCAGTACTCGTGGCCCTTATTTGGAATCTGATTTCAAACCCAGGTGGCAAATTCAATATCAGCCCTACTGAAGCTACACAGAAGATCAATCACGACAACGCCGTCGTTTTAGATGTGCGCTCAATGGCTGAATTTAAGAAAGATGGCCACATCGTTAATGCTGAAAACATTCCGCTGAATAGTCTGCAAAAAGATCTGAAGGCCTTAGAAAAGTATAAAAACACCCCCATTATTGCGGTCTGCAAAAGCGGTGCGCGTTCGGGCTCAGCGTGCAGTCAATTACGCAAAGCGGGTTTTGAACAGGTGTTCAACCTAGCCGGCGGCATTATGGCGTGGGAATCAGCAAATCTTCCGGTTAAGCGCCGTAAATAAGTAGGATCATCAATGTCTGACGAACAACAAGTCGATCGCCAATTCGCAATCCAGCGTATCTATACCAAAGATATTTCTTTTGAATCACCAAATGCACCTCAGGTGTTCATCAGTGAGTGGGAACCCAAGATCAATGTTGACCTATCTACAGAGATCCAAGCCCTATCTCAAGACACTATTCAGGTCGTTTTGACAGTAAATGTGGTGGCAAAGCACGAAGATAAGACCGCTTTTTTGGTTGAAGTGCAGCAGGCGGGTATTTTCTTAGCAAAAGGTTTTAGTGAAGAAGAGCTCGGTCCTTTGATGGGTATTGGCGCACCGAATGCGCTCTATCCGTATGCTCGTGAAGTGGTGAGTGACCTGATTACCCGTGGCAGCTTCCCACAATTCACCTTGCAGCCAGTTAATTTTGAGCAAATGTACGCTCAACAAACGGCATCTAAGGAAGCGTCTGCGGAGAAAACCCACTAAGCCCTTATGGCAAAGCAACAGACCATCGCCATTATCGGGGCCGGCTCATGGGGCACAGCCTTGGCGATATCTCTGGCACACCGCCATCCTGTGATTCTTTGGGGGCACTCCAGTACGGAAATGGACCCATTGGCTCAAGACCGTGAACATAAAGCGTTCTTGCCAGGTATAGCCTTTCCAGACAACCTTAAAGTTAGTACTAACTTACAAGATACGCTCAACCAGGCCAATCAAGTTTTGGTCGTTGTGCCTTCACATGCCTTCTCTAGTATCTGTCAGCAAATTGCAGATCTACGCCCATCTTTGGATAACCTCGCCTGGGCAACCAAGGGCTTTGATCCCGCTACCCAACAGTTACTCAGTGATGTCGCAGAGAAACATTTTCCTCAAGCGCATTTCACCGTGGTTTCTGGGCCTAGCTTCGCTGGCGAAGTCGCCAAGGGGCTCCCAACTGCCTTAACTGTGGCTTCAAATGATGCGAAAACTGCAGCAAGCTGGGCCGAATTGCTTCGATCTGACAACTTTAGGCCGTATATCAGTCACGATTTGATTGGCGTTCAAGTTGGCGGTGCGAGTAAAAATGTGATGGCTATTGCTGCCGGCATCTCCGATGGGCTTGGATTTGGGGCAAATGCACGCTCAGCCCTAATAACTCGTGGTTTAGCAGAAATTATGCGGCTAGGTGGCGC
>OCRG01000009.1_pt1 | contig 28790 bp, 29 predicted proteins | sample 1535071 | NCBI WGS metagenome assembly OCRG01 (sample SAMEA3275605, study PRJEB22092) | marine metagenome | biome: ENVO:00000447; feature: ENVO:00002042; material: seawater | collected 2014-06-22T16:30:00+00 | depth 0 m
ATATAAAAAGAATCAAACCAAAGGAAAAATAATGAAGATGAAACTCACTGTGGCCGCAGTCCTAGCTGCTGGCCTGTCTCTATCTACCGCAAACGCGGGAACTCTTGACGATGTAAAAGCTCGCGGCAGTGTGAACTGCGGTGTAAGTACTGGTCTTGCCGGCTTCTCACAAAAAGATGAAAAAGGCGAATGGAGCGGTTTGGACGTTGACGTTTGTCGCGCTGTTGCTGCTGCCACCTTGGGCGATGCCTCTAAAGTCAAATTCAAGCCACTAACCGCTAAAGAGCGTTTCACTGCGTTGGCTTCAGGTGAAATCGACATGTTGTCGCGTAACACCACATGGACACATACCCGTGACACCTCACTAGGCATTAACTTTGCTGGCACCAACTACTACGACGGTGCTTCATTCATGGTGATGAAAAACTTAGGTGTTAAAAGCGCAAAAGAGCTTGATGGTGCAAACGCATGTATTCAAGCAGGTACTTCAACAGAGCTTGCGATTGCGGATTACTTCCGTGAAAACAAGATGTCATACAAAGCAGTAACTTTTGATACATCCGATCAAACTCGAGCAGGTTTCGAATCAGGTCGTTGTGACTTCTTGACCTCTGATGGTTCACAGCTTGCTGCACTTCGCATTGGTTTAGCGAATCCAGGCAATGCAATCATCCTGCCAGAGGTTATCTCTAAAGAGCCACTTGGCCCTGTCGTTCGACAAGGTGATGATCAATGGTTCAACATCGTTAAGTGGTCATTGAACGCAATGATTGAAGCCGAAGAGCAAGGCGTTACCGCAGCCAATGCAGCTGATAAGAAAGCGAATGGCAACCCAGCGAACAAGCGTCTTCTTGGTGCAGAAGGTGAGCTTGGTGCAAACCTAGGCTTAGGTGCAGATTGGGCGTACCAAATCGTTACTCAAGTAGGTAACTACTCTGAGTCTTTCGAGCGCAATGTGGGCATGGGCTCGCCATTGAAGCTTGAGCGTGGTTTGAATGCCTCTTGGCGTAATGGCGGCATCTTGTATGCACCAGCTATGCGTTAATAAGCGTTAAGCTTGAACGTAAGGGGCACACAAGTGCCCCTTTCTACGTAAAAGACATCGAAAAGGTTCCATTGGATGTTCAATGAGAAAACCATTGAAGAAGTAAAATCGGCTAACCGGAAAGCATCATCTGATGCCACCTCGACCGCCTTTTACAATAACCCACGTATTCGTGGACTCTTTTATCAGGTAGCACTTGTTGCAGGCCTGCTATATTTCTTTGTTACCGTTATCGGTAACACGCTAGACAATATGGAAGCGACGGGCATTAAGACCGGTTTTGCTTTCCTCGATGCCGCTGCGGGTTACGACGTTTTAATGTCGTTGATATCGTTCGAATCCACTGACACCTATGCGCGTATTTTTGTTGTCGGCTTTTTAAACACCATACTGGTATCTGTTATAGGTATCTTTTTTGCCACGCTATTTGGCTTTATTTTCGGCGTCGCTTATTTTTCACACAATTGGCTTATCCGAAAGCTTGCAGTTGTTTACGTCGAGATCTTTCGCAATATCCCGTTATTGCTACAAGTGTTCTTTTGGTACTTTGCGGTCCTTTCATCGCTACCTAGCGCACGTCAAAGCCTTAGCCTTGGTGAAGCCGTCTTTCTTAATGTTCGCGGCCTCTATTTTCCAAAGTTAGTTGGTGGCGATTTAGCTTGGGTAGTATGGACAGTATTAGCTCTGGCTATTGGGGGTGTTTTTTACCTTAGACGCTGGGCGAAAAAACGCCAAGAAATCACTGGCGAGCAATTCCCTGTTTTAAAAGCCAGCCTTGCACTGATTATTTTCGCACCACTGATGGCTGCGGCATTAACTGGGTTTCCCTTCACCGTCGACTATCCCGCCCTAAAAGGATTCAATTACTTTGGTGGCGTGACGGTTATCCCTGAGCTGATGGCGCTCTCGATCGCGTTATCCGTCTATACCGGTGCATTTATTGCTGAAGCTGTTCGTGCTGGTATTCAATCAATACCACGCGGACAAACTGAAGCCGCTCGTAGCTTAGGGCTACGTGAAAACAAAATCATGTCACTGATCATCGTGCCACAAGCGATGCGCGTGATTGTTCCTTTGCTTAACTCTGAATATCAATCACTGGTTAAGAACTCGACACTTGCTGCAGCGATTGGCTACCCTGACTTATTTAATGTCTTCGTCGGTACGGCACTGAATCAAACCGGCCAAGCCATCGAAACAATTTTCATGACCATCATTGTTTACTTCGTTGTAAATATGGTGATCTCATTTTTGATGAACCGCTTTAACAGTGCTGTGTCACTGGTCAGCCGATAGGAGAGCATGATGAAAGAATTTCAACCTAGCTCACCCCGCTCAGCACCGGTCAAAAGCGTCGGCTTAATCGCTTGGCTACGAGATAATTTATTTTCATCCATTCCCAATGCGGTTGTGACCATCGCATTCATCAGTTTTCTGGCGCATTACATTCCCTTACTGATTGATTGGGCCTTCCTCTCAGCAAACTTTAAAGGCGAAACAGAAGCGGCTTGTGTAAATGATGGGGCTTGCTGGGTCTTTGTTAACGCATGGTCTTATCAATTCTTCTATGGCACTTACCCACCCGAAGAAGTCTGGCGCATTAACCTCACCATCGTGTTACTAATCTTGGTGATCATCGGTTCTTTCGCTTTGCCAAAATCAATTCGCTTAAAAACATCTATCGCTGCTTGGTTGCTGCTTCCTGTTGTCGGCATTGCCCTTTTAGATGGTCGCCTATTGGGCTTAGAGATGGTGAGCACCGACCTCTGGGGCGGCTTTAGCTTGAATGTCTTTATGGCTACAGCAAGCATTGTTGTGGCCTTCCCATTCAGCTTCCTTTGGGCACTCGGTCGTCGCTCAGACATGCCGTTTATTCGATCTGTCTCTGTCACCTTTATTGAGTTCTTCCGTGGCGTTCCCGTACTGTCGCTATTCTTCATGGGCTCAGTCATGCTGCCACTGTTCTTCGCAGAAGGCACTAACGTCGACAAACTCATTCGAGTTTGGCTCGTGCTGATCTTCTTTATGTCAGGTTATATGGCAGAAGTATTCCGCGGCGGGTTCCAAGCTGTTCCTAAAGGCCAGTACGAAGCAGCTGATTCAATTGGCTTAGGTTATTGGCAAAAGATCATGCTGATCATCTTGCCCCAGGTCATTAAGATCTCCATGCCAAACATTTTGGCAACCTTCGTCATGCTATTTAAGAACACCACTTTCTTATTGATCATCGGCATTCCCGAAGTGGTACAAACCTTACAAACTGCGCTATCTAACTCCTACTGGTTAGGCGGTCACGCCCTTGAGGGCTATCTATTTGTCTTCCTCGTTTTCTGGGGGAGCTGTTTCGGCATGTCGTTATTGGCGAGCCGTATCGAACGCACAATGAACACTGATAAGAGAGACTAACCATGACAGCCATCTCATCCAACTCTAATACTGAAGATGTCATCGTTATCGAAAATCTAAATAAGTGGTATGGCAACTTTCACGTGCTGCGTGATATCAATCTGCGCGTAAAGAAAGGCGAACGTATTGTTATTTGCGGCCCTTCTGGCTCTGGCAAATCGACCATGATTCGTTGCATCAATCGTCTTGAAGAGTTCCAAGAAGGCTCATTAGTTGTTGATGGTGTCGAGATGATTGAGGATGTAAAAAACATCGAGACCATTCGTAAAGATGTGGGCATGGTGTTCCAACATTTCAATCTCTTCCCTCATCTCACGATTCTTGAAAATCTCACCCTAGGTCCTATCTGGGTACAGAAGAAGCCAAAAGCTGAAGCAGAAGAGATCGCGATGAAATACCTCGAGCGCGTAAAGATTCCTGATCAAGCTAACAAATACCCAGGTCAACTCTCTGGCGGTCAGCAGCAACGTGTGGCGATTGCACGTTCACTCTGCATGAATCCAAACATCATGTTATTTGATGAGCCGACATCAGCTCTCGACCCCGAGATGATCAAAGAAGTGCTGGACGTAATGATAGAGCTGGCACAAGAGGGTATGACAATGCTCTGCGTCACCCACGAAATGGGCTTTGCGAAGAAAGTCGCGGACCGTGTGATCTTTATGGATGGCGGTGAGATTGTGGAAGAGAACGAGCCAGAAGCCTTCTTTAGCAATCCACAGGTCGATCGCACCCAGCAGTTCTTAGAACAGATCTTAAACCACTAAGATTTAATCGACGAAGCGAGCCACCAATCCCATTCGGTCAGTGCCGAGTGGTAAGCGAGTACGCACCACCCAACCGTCACCTTTGGCTTCGTCAACCTTGTGTCCTTTCTTATCGATCATCTCGCTTAGCGTGAAACGATGATTACCTGATGGTGTAATCAACTCCATCTTGTCGCCAACAGCAAAGCGGTTCTTCACGATCAATTCGGTCAAACCTGAATCGTTATCGGTTTCACCGACTTCCGCTGCAAACTGTGACTTATCCGCCATAGAAGCACCCGTACGGTACTGCTGCAGCTCCTGCGACTCATGACGCTCAAAAAATCCGTCGGTATATCCGCGATTAGCTAAATTCTCGAGTTCCGCCAAAAGTTGTGGATCAAAGGGTCTTCCCGCTACCGCATCATCAATCGCTTTACGATATACCTGCGTGGTACGCGCAGTGTAGTAATGTGATTTAGTACGACCTTCGATTTTTAAACAATCCACACCAATCTGCGTCAAACGATGTACGTGCTCAACGGCACGCAAATCACGCGAGTTCATGATGTAAGTACCATGCTCATCTTCAAAGATTGGCATGAACTCACCTGGACGATTACGCTCTTCCAAGTAGTAAATCTCATCTGCTGCCGGATGACGTTTGATATCTGATAGCGCGACAGATGGAATCGAGGTGTCATTAACTGCATCAAAATCATCTTTAGCGATTTTGTAATCCCAACGACATGAGTTGGTACAGGTACCTTGATTTGCATCACGGTGATTGAAATAACCTGATAATAAACAGCGGCCTGAATACGCAATACACAGCGCACCGTGAACAAATACTTCTAGCTCCATGTCCGGGCAATCGTCACGAATCGCCGCAACTTCATCAAGCGACAGTTCACGTGACAAAATCACACGCGTTAAACCCATCGATTGCCAGAACTTAACACCTGCCGAGTTAACCGTATTGGCTTGAACCGATAAATGTATAGGCATATCCGGCCAGTGTTGACGGACCAACATGATCAAACCAGGGTCGGCCATGATGAGTGCGTCAGGACCCATATCGATCACCGGCTCGATATCGTCTAAAAATGTTTTTAACTTGGCACCATGCGGCATTGCATTCGTTGCCACAAAGAATTGCTTTCCTTGCGCATGTGCCTCTGTAATACCGGTACGCAAATTATCTTCAAGGAAATCATTATTGCGCACACGCAAACTGTAGCGAGGCATGCCAGCATAGATGGCATCTGCGCCATACGCATAGGCGTAGCGCATATTGCGTAATGTACCCGCCGGTGAAAGAAGCTCAGGCGCTTTCATAAAGATTTCCTTAGTTAAGTGCGCATATTCTAATGACAATCAGTCACTTGCACTACAGTGATACCCGCACAGCTAACGGTATTTATAGCTTAAGGACACAAAAAAGCCCCCTTTCGGGGGCTTCTTAGACCATAAATCGTTTAACCGACTGTTTGGTAATACAGATTTTGCGGATGCTTACCTTCGGTAAAGAAATACCAACGCTCAGCAACCAAACCAATGTACTGCACAACAAAGGCAACTAACGGAAGTGTTGCAGAACTAGTCGCCTCACCTGCTGCCAGCAATGCTACCGGTGCTGCAAACACAGCAACCAGGAAGAACAAACGAATAAACGTGAGTGTCGCATTTGATGCACCGTGGAAATATTCCTTAGTGTTGAACGACCCACCCATAAAGCCCATTGAACGCTGCGTAATATGCGTATGACGCACACCCAATGCTGAACGCAAGGTCGACTTGTGCTTGATACGACCATTACGCCACATAGAGAAGCCACGGGTTATGGCTGACATGATGGTGAAGATCACCGCCCATGAGCCGAAGAACACAATCAGATCAATACCAGCCCACGCCGAGAATGCTGCCGCCAAGGTGAAGCCTGAGGCTAAGCCAAAGAGCATGAAGTTAGCTACCGTTAAAGGATGATGCCACTCCTGCAAAAAACGCAAGCTCGCGTAAATCATTGCTGTACTGATGAATAGCGTGATCGATAACAACACACCGATCGTGCCGATAATCAAGCTCGCATCAACAGGCAATACACCTTTGATAACAAAAAGCGGCTGAGTCCATTGCATGTAATGTGCTAAGCCATACAAAAACACAAAGAACATAAACACAGGGAGTGCGATCAACTCTCGCGACAACCATGAAGTACGCCATTGCGACATGCCGCGCCATGCACGTGTAATAAAGTAGCTAGGCTTACCCAAGTGGAAAACCGCGGCAACCAAACCACCTGCAAGGAAGATCAGCGACAACAAACTACCCATCGCATAAAAACTTACGTTGTCTTGTGCGGGTAGCAAATTAGCAATTGAATAAACCTGACCGGTAACCAAAGCCATAAACAAGCCTTGAGCTGCGCCAATCAAAGTCGTGAGGAAAATTACAGAAAACGCTGGATGCATACTGTCGATCTCCTTTAGTACGAAACGTCGTCGAGGGTGTCGCCAGTCGCAGCTGGCAATGGGTGCTCTTTATCGAGCGGATTTTCCGCACGAATAAGCTCATCCTCGAAGATCTGGATACGTGTTTTACGGCGCGGCAAATAATGATTAGCCGGCTGAGTGCCCCACTCTGGCATCAACTGATAACCACCACGCTCACGAATCGCCACAGATGCTTCTGAATCTGGATCATGCACATCGCCATAAATACGTGCACTTGTCGGGCAAGCTAATACACATGCCGGCTTACGCTCAGACTCAGGTTTCGTTTCGTCAGTGATACGGTCGATACATAAGGTGCATTTTTTCATCACCTTCTGCATTTCATCAAGCTCACGTACACCATATGGACATGCCCATGAGCAGTACTTACAGCCGATACACTTATCATAGTCAACCAGCACTACGCCGTTATCTTCACGCTTGTACGACGCGCCAGTAGGACATACCGGTACGCATGGCGGCTCTTCACAGTGCAAACAGCTCTTAGGGAAGTGAACTGTTTCTGTGTTCGGATACTCACCGACCTCATATGTTTGAACACGGTTAAAGAAGGTACCTGTTGGGTCAGCATCATAAGGACGCTCATCCACCATGTAACCAGCCCAGCCAGAAGTGTTCCATTCTTTACAAGATGTCACGCAAGCATGGCAGCCTACGCAAACATTCAAATCAATTACCAATGCAAGTTGAGTCATTACCTTTCTCTCTTGTCGGCTTAATCTTTAATGCCAGTCTTTTTACGGAACATGCCCGCAAAATAGGCTTGGAATTTGCCACGCTTCTTATCCTGACCTGGTACGCGACGCTGTGGTTTGAACTGCGGGAAGCTCACTTCAGGCTCATTACTGTCTGCCTTATAAACTTTCACACGTACGTCATACCAAGCCGCTTGACCTGTCACTGGATCTGAGTTCGACATGTTTTTGCCCGCTTCACAGGGTGGCAACTCTTCTGAGATCACATGGTTTAAAAGGAAACCTTTCTGTGATTCATTTGCTTTACCATCAAGACCCCATGCGCCTGATGCTTTACCGATCGCATTCCATGTCCAAACAGTGCCCGGCTCCACAGATTCTGAGAATCGTGCCTGACAACGGACCTTACCGTGCACCGATTCAACCCAAACCCAGTCACCATCATTAAAGCCTTGCTGTTCACCAACAACTGGACTCATGTAGAGGTAGTTATAGGTATGGATCTGACGTAACCATGCATTTTGGCTGTCCCACGAGTGGTACATCGCCATAGGACGCTGGGTTAGCGCATTTAACGGATATTCTTGAGTATCCACCAAGTTGGATTCCAAGGTCTCGTGATAGAACGGCAGCGGATCCATGTAAGTGTCCAAGCGCTTTCGCAAACGCTCTGGTGGTACGCGACCTGTGGTTTTACCCTGTGCTGCACGACGGAACTTCTGTAGCACCTCAGAGTAAATGTGCACATTAATTGGCTCTGCATAACGCGTCATACCGTGTGCACGCGCCCACTCTAAATAACCTTTGTTCCAGTTACGCATGTACTGATACGACTTTGGCAATTCGTAATGGAAGACACAGTTGTTCTTCGCATACATTTCCCACTGACGCGGGTTAGGCTCACCCTTAAGGAACTTCTCGCCCCCTTTACCACGCCATCCTGATAGGAAGCCGATGCCAGAGCCTGGTGCTGTCTCAAAGTTAACAATGAAGTCTGGGTAGTCACGGAACTTGCGTGAGCCATCATCATTGGTAAATGCTGGCAACTTCAAACGTGAAGCTAGTTCAACCACAACATCTTGGAACGGCTTACATTCACCTTTAGGTGGCACAACAGGAATACGCACCGAATCAACTGGACCATCAAATTCAGAGATTGGTCGATCAAGCATCGACATAGTGTCATGACGCTCTAGATACGTTGTATCAGGTAATACCAAATCCGCGAACGCTACGGTTTCTGATTGGAATGCATCACACACAATCAAGAACGGGATCTTGTACTCACCATCCTCGTCTTTGTCTGTGAGCATCTCGCGAACCTTCGCAGTGTTCATCGATGAGTTCCATGCCATGTTCGCCATGAACAACAACATAGTGTCAATTTTGTACGGGTCGCCGCGCCATGCGTTGGTGATTGCGTTATGCATCATGCCGTGAACAGACAGCGGATATTCCCAAGAGAACGCCTTGTCTAAACGAATTGCTTCGCCATCTTCATCAACAAACAAATCTTTTGGATCAGCTGGCCAACCTAAAGGCATACCATTCAATGGTGTATTTGGCTGTACATCATCCCAGCTTGTTGGTGGCTTAGGGCACGGTGGAATTGGACGTGGGAATGGCGCCTTGTGGCGGAAGCCTCCAGGGGTGTCAATGGTACCCAATAAGGTCATCAATACCGACATCGCACGAATCGTTTGGAACCCATTTGAGTGTGCTGCCAATCCACGCATCGCATGGAATGCTACCGGCGCACCTTTAACACTGGCGTGCTCTTTACCCCAAACATCAGTCCATTGAATTGGTAATTCAATCTTCTGGTCACGCGCTACGACACCCATTTCGTGCGCCAAACGCACGATAGTTTCAGCAGGGATACCGGTAACGCCAGCTGCCCATTCAGGTGTGTATTCTTCAACACGCTCTTTCAGCATCTGGAAAGCCGTTTTAACCGGCTTACCTTCTACTTCATATTCACCCATGAGGTAAGGATCAGCACCTTCTGAACGAACGTTAACGGGTTGATTGGTATTACGATCCCACCAAAGTTTGTTTTGTGGATCGAAACACCCTTCTTCACCTGGCTCATTGGTTCGGATAAACATACCGTAGTCATCCGAGTCAGCGTCCAAGTTAATCAATTCGGCTGAGTTGGTGTAGTTAACCAAGAACTCACGGTCATACAGACCTTGTGCAATCAACTCATGGATGATCGCAAGGAACAATGCACCATCAGTACCCGGACGAATAGGAACCCACTCGTCTGCAATCGCTGAGTAACCCGTACGCACTGGGTTAATAGTGATGAATCGACCACCTTGGCGCTTGAACTTCGACAGCGCGATCTTCATTGGATTTGAGTGATGGTCTTCAGCTGTACCAATCATGATGAACAGCTTCGAGCGATCAAGGTCAGGACCACCAAACTCCCAGAACGAACCACCGATCGAGTAGATCATGCCCGCCGCCATATTCACTGAACAGAAACCGCCGTGTGCCGCATAGTTGGGAGTACCAAACTGCTTCGCAAACAAACCAGTCAAAGCCTGCATCTGGTCACGGCCTGTGAACACAGCAAACTTCTTAGGATCAGTTTCACGTAGATGCGATAAACGCTCTTCCATGATCTTGAAGGCTTGATCCCAAGAGATCTCTTCAAAATCCGATTCACCACGTTTACCACCTTTACGGCGCATCAAAGGTTTCGTCAGACGACCTGGTGAATACTGCTTCATGATGCCTGAGGCACCCTTTGCACAAATCACACCCTTGTTCAAAGGATGCTCTGGGTTACCTTCAATGTGGCGTACTTCACCATCACGCAAAGTGACGCGAATACCGCAGCGACATGCACACATATAACAAGTCGTTGTTTTGGTCTCGACACGACCGATTTCAGCATCGGTATGAGCAACTGGATCCAACATGCCTGTTTGCCTATTTCGTTAAGTTAAACTTGATGACTGAGAGTCTTTCTGACACCCAACCTAATAGTCCATTATAATATTAGGTATTGCTTATAATCAAACAACCCAAAAGGGGTAGTAAACCGCAATGCACCATAAGCCATTGAAAAAATTGGAAAATAAATAAGAGTTAATTTCAGGAAGTCGTTGAGAAATAAGGATTTTTTATTTACATAGCTATTTGCTATAAATTAAGCTAATTAAGTGAGTTAATCACAAAATAGAATTTTTCAGCGCAAATCGATTAACTATCCAGCGCCATCCAACGCTCTAAACAGCCCTCCAACTCAGTTTCGATCTGTTGGAGTCGCGTTGTTTTTTCAGCCATACCATCAGAACCTAGCTGGTTAAATGCTTCCGGATCCGCTAATTCGGCATTAATCGTATCCCGCTCAGCCTCTAAGCCTTCAATTTTCTCCGGCAACAAATCTAGCTCGCGTTGATCTTTATAAGATAGTTTTCTCTTCGGTGTTTTAGATTCAGCCGTTTTCTCAGGCTCCGCCTTCGCTTTCGCGATCGGTTTGTCAGTCGCAGGCTTGCCACGTTGGCGTAACCAATCAGCATAGCCACCCACGTATTCATTCACTGCACCCTGCCCTTCAAACACCAAGGTACTGGTGACGACGTTATCGACAAACTGACGATCGTGACTCACTAACAACAAGGTGCCTTCAAATTCGAGCAACAACTCTTCTAGCAACTCAAGTGTTTCAAGATCTAAGTCATTGGTCGGTTCGTCCATAACCAACACATTAGCTGGCTTAGTAAACAACTTGGCGAGCAATAGTCGGTTACGCTCACCACCGGACAAAGCCTTTACGGGTTGGCGACAACGCTGCGGTGGAAATAAGAAGTCACCTAAATAACTGATGACATGTTTACTTTTTCCATTGATCAATACTTTATCGCTGCCTTCAGCAACGTTATCGACAACATTCTTTTCAAGGTCTAGCTGATCTCGCAACTGATCAAAATAAGCAATTTCTAGCTTAGTACCCAAGTCAATTGAACCCGTATCAGGCTGTAATTTTCCAAGCAAAAGATTCAGCAAGGTACTCTTGCCACAACCATTCGGTCCGATAATACCGATACGATCACCCCGCATGATGGTGGTACTCAAGCCTTGCACAATTGGCTTATCTGCCCAGGCATAGTTCACGTCAACCGCCTCACAAACCACCTTGCCAGACTTGTCCGCAGCATTCATTTGCAAGTTAGCCGTACCTTGACGAGAACGACGTTGAGTAAACTGATCACGCATGTCTTTTAATCGACGCACACGACCTTCATTACGCGTACGACGCGCCTTGATCCCTTGGCGAATCCACACTTCTTCTTGCGCCAACATCTTATCGAAACGTGCGTTTGCTAACTGTTCAGCGTTATCCATCTCTTCACGGCGTCGAATGTAATTGTCGTAATCACCTGGGAAATCAACTAACTGACCTCGATCTAACTCAACAATTCGCGTCGCTAATGCACGTAAGAAACTACGGTCGTGGGTGATAAAAATAAGCGCACCCTGCCAAGTCTTTAAAAACTCTTCGAGCCACGCAATAGATTCAACATCAAGGTGGTTGGTCGGCTCATCGAGTAACAAAATATCCGGCTGCTTAACCAATACGCGCGCCAACAGCACACGACGTTTCATACCACCCGACAGACCTGAAAAATCGGCTTCAGGATTTAGTTGCATACGAGAGATGACTTGCTCAATCAGCGAGTTAAGGTTCCAACCATCATTGGCTTCTAAGGCTTGCTGAGCTTTTTCTAATTTAGCGAAGGTCTCATCATCTGCAGAATGCGCCAGCGCTTCACTCGCCTCGTGATACGCCTTAACCACTTCAGCCAGTTCTCCGACACCTTCAGCAACCACATCAAATACGCGGCCTGAGAGATGACGTGGCACCTCTTGCTCCAAGCGGCCAATCACCACCCCCTTTTGCAACACACGTTCGCCATCGTCAATTGGCTGCTCTTCAGCGATAACTTTCATCAAGGTCGACTTACCCTCACCATTACGACCGATGATGCAAACACGCTCACCGCGCTCAAGATTGAACGCTAGCCCATCCAATAAAGGTGGATGACTGAATGAAAGCTGGATATCGCGTAGCGTAAGTAACGCCATGAAAGCCTCTGAGAAGTAAAATGGTCGAAATGGCAAAGCGCGACATCATACGCCGTATCTTATTGAGCAGCCAAGAATCGGTAATTGACCAAACAATACCAATTCACGCAGACTGGATACTGTTATGGCTGCCATACTTTTTAATCTGATACCCGTATTTGCCTTGATCGCCTTGGGCTGGGCTATCGCACGCCTTAAGCTATTTAGCGAGAGTTTCTGGCCAGAACTTGAAAAGCTTACCTATTACATTCTTTTCCCTGCGCTTCTTATTCATCGCTTAGCCAATGCAAATTTTGAAAGCTTGAGCTTATCCGATGCTGCAATACCCGTTATTACCGCACTAGCAGTCACCAGCCTTGCCACCTTTACTTGGCAGTTTCTCTTTAAAGTGGATGCGGCTGATTTCACCTCGGTTTACCAAGGCGCTATTCGTTTTAACACCTATCTAGCCTTAGCCAGTGTGAATGCACTAACCGGTGATGAAGGACTGATTATTGCTGCTGTTGTGATTGCGATATTAATTCCCATGATCAATTTGCTCTGCGTCAGCGTGTTTCAGTTCATGCTGCACCGTCAATCAAGTAACCCTTATTGGAAAACATTAGCCACCAATCCATTGATCCTTGGCTGTCTCATTGGTATTGGAATAAATCTTTCACAAATCGAGTTACCTTTGATTGTTATGGAATGGCTTGGCATGCTTGGAAAGACCGCTTTACCGCTTGGTCTAATTGCTGTGGGTGTTGGCATCAAGGTACGCCAAATGGGCCATCACTGGTTATCATTGATCAGTGCGTCGGCATTTAAGTTCATCGCAATGCCACTTGGTTTTCTACTGGGCGCCATCCTTCTCGAAGCCAACAGTTTGATCACTGAGGTCCTTATCATCATCGCAGCCCAACCCACTGCAAGCTCTGCCTACATTCTAGCAAGGCAACTTGGCGGCAACACGACCTTAATGGCCAACATCATCAGCAGCCAAACCTTATTAGCCATCCTCAGCATTCCACTTTGGCTGACTATCTTTCAACGTTTGGCTTGAGCTTCCCAATCTAACAAACGTCGCTTCATCTCAGCTCCCCAGCGGAACTTACCTATTTCGCCATTTTTCTTGATCACTCGATGACACGGAATGAGAAAGCCACATCGGTTTTGCGCAATCGCGGTCGCCACTGCCCGAGAGGCCATTGGGCGGCCGATTGATTCAGCGAGCCCCTGATAACTTGTTGTTTCTCCAAATGGGATATTCATCAGCGCTTGCCAAACCGCTAATTGAAAGTCAGTTGCCATCAACGATAGGTTGCCAGTAAAAGCTGACTGAAAAATGGCATCTGCATGCTGCTGAGCAAGCTGATCGTTTCGCTTGATCGACTGACTCAAATCCTGAAAAGACTCTTCAGTAAAACTGAGTCTCAATACACTGGCCTCATCACAACACAATGAAACACGACCCAAAGGTGTCTCTGCGAACCCAAATTGGGCTTTATTTCTCAGCCATTGCTGAAAGCCTTCTTCGTTTAAGCGATTGATCTTATAGGCGACTGTTTTCACCCTGTCATTTTGACTTAGTCTTCCTTTACTTTCCTAGTCGCCTATTTGTTCCCACTGGCATACACTCAAGTCAGGCTATGAATAGGGGGATTCGATATGCCAAGTTATAAAGGCCATTGCCATTGTGGCGAAGTGAGCTTCGAGTTCACCACAGAACAACCGATTGATGGTGGCACACGCTGCACCTGTTCGATCTGCGTCAGAAAGGGCGCCATGATGTCGAACGAGTTTATCGATGAGGCAAACCTCAACGTTAACCAACCCAAAGAAAACCTCGGTATGTATCAGTTTGGTGATAAAAAGGCCAAACATTACTTTTGTAAAACCTGCGGCATCTACCCATTTCATGCCACTGCGCGTTTCCCAGATAAGTATCGCGTCAATCTTGGTTGTATCGATGAGGTTGATCCACTTGAATTACCTGTCACCGTATTTGACGGTAAAAACCTACTCTAGAGTCCAACCCACATCATTTTTCACGTACACTTTATTAAACAGCTAAAGGATAGCCATGTCTGCACCTGCACTGGGAAAGAAAGTCCCAAATGTCGATATTCTAATTACCGGCAACGTTCAAACCTCTCTAAAAGCCTACGCAGGCAAACCTCTTGTCCTCTATTTCTACCCCAAGGCCAGCACCCCCGGGTGTACCACTGAAGGTCTGGATTTCACTGCTGCAATTGCGAAATTTCGTCGCCAAGGCTGCCAGATTCTAGGGGCATCTCGAGACAGTCTTAAAGCTCAAGAAAACTTCAAAACCAAACAAAACTTCGCTTTTGACTTAATAGCCGATACCGATGAAAGCCTCTGCAATGCTTTCGATGTCATCAAAATGAAAAACATGTATGGCAAACAGGTACGTGGTATTGAGCGAAGCACCTTTCTCATCGATGCGGATGGAAAACTTCGCCAAGAATGGCGCGGAGTGAAAGTGAAAGGTCATGTAGATGACGTATTAGCTGCCGTAAAAGAAATCAATAAATAACACCAAAGGACTCAATCACGAATGGGCATCAAATCTCGGACTGGCAAAAAACTCTTTGTTCTCGATACCAACGTGCTGATGCACGACCCCACTGCTTTATTCCGATTTGCTGAACACGATATTTTCCTCCCCATGATCGTTCTCGAAGAACTTGATCGTGGTAAGAAAGGTCTTTCCGAGGTTGCCCGTAACGTCCGTCAAGTCAGTCGTTTTATTGATGACTTGATGACTAAAAATGGCAGCAAAGACATCCATGAAGGTATTCCGCTAACGGGTGCACTTAATCTTAACGATGGCGAACGCTCAGAAGATGAACTCGGGCACCTATTTTTTCAGACCCAGCTAAAGCCCAACCAACTCCCCGATTCGCTACCTGGCGATGTTGCCGATAACAATATTCTTGGCACTGCCCTCGCTTTAGCGGACATGGCGACCGGACGTGAGGTGATTCTCGTCTCTAAAGATATCAACCTTCGCATCAAAGCATCGGTTGTCGGCATCGTGGCTGAGGATTATCACAACGACCAAGCGCTCGATGACTTAGAGTTGCTGTATAGCGGCCAGTTAGAACTTGAAAGTAACTTTTGGGACAGTCACAGCAAAGACATGGAGTCGTGGCAGGAAGAAGGACGCTCCTTCTACCGAGTATCTGGACCAGACACCAAAGATTGGTACATCAACCAGTTACTCTTCCAAGAGAGTGAACAAAACCTCGAAGCTATTGTTCGCGAAAAGAAAGAAGATGGCGCCACTATTGAATGGATCCACGATTACACTTCAGCGCGCCATTCTGTATGGGGAATTACCGCACGAAACCGCGAACAAAATTTTGCTTTAAACCTACTCATGGATCCTGATGTCGACTTTGTCAGCCTACTTGGCACAGCCGGCACTGGTAAAACCTTACTAGCGTTAGCCGCAGGTCTTTCTCAAGTACTCGATCAAAATCGCTACCGTGAAATCATCATGACCCGTATTACCGTACCGGTAGGCGATGACATTGGCTTTCTACCCGGCACCGAAGAAGAAAAAATGGCACCCTGGATGGGCGCTCTTACCGATAATCTTGAGGTGCTAACGCAAACCAGCGGTGGAGATTGGGGTCGTGCTGCGACTGATGAGTTGGTGCGTTCTAAAATTAAAATCCACTCACTCAACTTTATGCGTGGCCGAACCTTCTTAAACAAATACATCATCTTGGATGAGGCACAAAACCTCACGCCAAAGCAGATGAAGACATTGATCACGCGAGCTGGACCGGGTACTAAAATCGTGTGTTTAGGTAACGTCGCTCAAATCGATACGCCGTATCTCACCGAGACTACCTCAGGCTTAACTTATGTCGTTGACCGGTTTAAGAATTGGCCACACAGTGGCCATATCACTCTCACCCGCGGTGAACGATCACGCCTTGCAGATTACGCGTCAGATATTCTGTAAACTTGTTCATAGTTAGCCATCAACATTCCGAAGCGCTTTATGGTGGCTACTTAAACTTAATAGGAGAGCAATATGACAGCAAATGTTGGCGGTATGGATAAAGGTATCCGCGCAATTCTTGGCGTAGGTTTACTCGCTTACGGCATCATTACCGGCCACTGGTCTGGTTTCATCGGTGCCGTGCTTTTGGGCACAGCAGCACTTAGCTTCTGCCCTGCTTACACCTTGATTGGGGTTAACACCAAAAAATAAGCCTTCGCAGCTCGGTAGTCTTACCGAGCTGCAGCCATCTCCGCATTACGCTTCGACCAGCCATGGAATACGGCGTTAACCAAGGTTGCTAATGGAATAGCAAAGAAAACTCCCCAGAAACCCCAGATACCACCAAAGACTAAAATAGAGAGAATGATCGCTACAGGATGAAGGTTAACTACTTCACCAAATAACAGAGGTACGAGTACGTTTCCATCAATCGCTTGCACTATTAAATAGGCAATCATCAAGTACGCAAAATCAGGCGTGGTACCAAACTGCACCCAAGCAATCACCACAACAGGTACCGTCACGACCGTTGCGCCGACATACGGGACGATCACCGACAAACCCACTGCAACAGCTAGCAACATAGCGTACTGTAAATCGAAATAGGCAAATACCGCATAGGTTGCTGCCCACACAATGACGACCTCCCAGAATTTGCCGCGCACATAGTTGGCAATCTGAAGATCCACCTCATCCCAAACTTTTGTTGCTAGACCTCGTTCACCAGGCACAAAGTCGGCAAACCAACGCAAAATCATTTCTTTGTCTTTTAAGAAGAAGAACACCATCATTGGCATCAAAACCAAATACACGATAAGCGTTAAAAAGCCCACAACCGAAGATACTGATAGCGATAAGAGTTGCTGCGTCGCACCGGTAATCTCTGTACGAGCCTGAGCAAAGACCTGTTGAATCTGTTCTATCGAGATAATGTCCGGATAACGCTCAGGCAACATCATCAATAAACGCTGACCCTCTGCCACGATTGCAGGCAAGCCCTTAGCAAACTGTGAGACTTGAACCGATAACATCGGCAACAAGCCAAACAATATTGCGCTCATCCCGAAGATAAACAATGAAAAAACAAAAAGCACTGAGATCAAACGATTGATACCCGAGCGCTGCATCAGACCAACTAAGCCTTCCAGAAGATACGCGATAACAATACTGGCGAATACAGGCAGCAAGATGTCACCCATTATCAAGATAATGGCAAACACCCCGATCAACCCCATTGTTAAGAAAACAATTTGTGGATCAGAGAAATTCCGTTTAAACCAATCGGTAACTAAACGCATCAGGCATCCTCAACAGAGTTTTTAGCATTGTAAGCAGTATACGCACTCTCAAACATTGTCTGCAGATCATCAATCACATCATTCGCAGAACGCCCCTGCATAACATGCGCACTCATTAAGGTAGATGCATCATGAAGCAAGGCTTCACGGTTCAACATCGGATAAGTTTTCGCCAAACGTTTAATCGCGGCGACAACACTTTCCGCATCAGGTCGCGGAATATCTAAAGGGGTTTGCGCTATGGAAGATTCTTTTGGCCCGCCCTGCTGCAGTAATAAAAACTGCGCAAAATCATGCAGAGACTGCTGTCGTTCTGCACTCAGTTGCTCAAACACAGCGCTTAGCTGCGAAACCGAAGGTGTTTGTTTCTTTTTCGGTGGCAGCATTTAAAGACTTATGCTGATTTGTTCGCTTCGCAATAGTTGCGTGCGAAGTCGAGTAACTCTTCAATCACTCGAACACGGAACTTTTGCTTTTGGTGTACAAATGAGAACGGGCGAGTCAACGGTGGATCGAGAGGCAAGGCCACTAGGGTACCTAAGCGTAGCTCTTTCTGAATCGTTGCTGCTGATACCACGGAGATACCCATGCCAGTTTCAACGGCACCTTTAACGGCCTCAGGACTACCTAGCTCCATTGCAATGTGCATTTTCGACTTACATTCATCACTATTACAAATGTAACTTGCGATGGCTTCTCGAGTACCAGAACCCTCCTCGCGACAAATGAAGGGGAAGTTAAGCAACTCTTCCATAGAGACCGCTTTACGATCAGCAAACTCATGATTAGGCGGCATAATGGCCACAAGACGATCATCACGACACTTTTCAACCACTAGGTTCTTATTTCCCACTGGCGCTTCAACAACACCAAGGTCAATCGCATTACTCTCAACCATCGAGACAATGCCATCACTGTTGGAAACCTTAAGGTGAATCGATACATCAGGGTATTGCGTTCTAAAGTCACCCAATAAGGCCGGCAGCATGTATTCAGCAATCGTTGTACTTGCGCCGATGGTGAGTGAGCCGCTGATTTCACCGGTCATCTCACGCACGGTGTTATCCATCTCGGCGTAAAGCTCAAAAATCTTGTCAGCATATTCGTAAACGCGCATACCAGCGTCAGTCAGACTAATCCGGTTGTGCGTACGATCGAATAAACGGGTATTAAACGTCTCTTCTAACTGACGAACTTGAAACGTAACCGCTGGTTGAGTCATGTGAAGTGATTCAGCGGCTTTCGTGAAACTCAATAAACGAGCAACGGTGTGAAACACCTGTAAACGACGGTCTGCCATCGTTAGCTCCCCTTCTCTAGTTGTTGTAATTTATTTTTATGCATCCGAAAACGGATTAGTTATGTTTATATAGTACTGCAAAAAACTCATTTATCGTTACAGAAAATCCTTACATTAGTGAATTTTAATGTACTTTTCTGCGCAAAAAAAAACACCGCCTTGTGGGCGGTGCTTTTTAGCTCTAATTTATATATCGAGATTAGATATACAAACAGACATCTGATTCGCCAGCGAACTCGAAGAAACGAGCAGCGCCCGCATATTCAACGCCATCGATGAAATCAGCGGTATCCATTTCGAACAGATCCACAGTCATCTGACACGCAATCAAGCGAACTTCAGCTTCTTGAGAGAGCTCACGCAACTCTTCTAAGCTAGCAACGCCTTTGCTTGCCATCTTCTTTTTCATCATGCTGGTCATCATCGCTTCCATACCAGGTAGCGCGGTCAATAAGGTTGGGAACCACTTGTCCATGCCCATTGGCATTGGCATGCCTGGGTTGCCGAGTGGAGAAACCTTAAGATCCAAATCTTTCTTCAACAGCTGCAAGCCGTAGAAAGTGAAGAAGATCTCAGTTTCATAGCCCAGTGCCGCACCAGTCGACGCCAAGATAAATGGAGGGTAACCCCAATCCAAGGTGCCTTTGGTTGCAATGATTGCTAACTTTTTTTCTTCCATCATTCTGCTCTCTTAATAAGCAAGGGAATCGAAAAATCGATTAAGCCTTTTGAATGCGGAATACGAACTTGCCGCCTTCTTCGCCAGAATCTAGCAACTCGTTACCAGTTTGCTTTGAAAAAGCTTCGAAGTCTTTTACAGAACCTGGGTCAGTTGCAACGATGCGCAAAACCTTGCCTGACTCCATACCCGCCAACGTTTTCTTAGCGCGCAAAATTGGTAGTGGGCAGTTCAAACCTGATGCATCTAGCTCTTCGTGAAATTCAGACATATGCAACCTCCGGGAAGCTATATTTAACGTTTATGTAACAAAAATCGGTAAAACGTTATATTCCAATAAAGTAGGGAATGCAACCTACCCTAAAGGGCTAAAACGCTTAAGCGCGAGCGCGATCTGGCGCAACGATGTCGAAGCCGTTTTGCGCCCAAGAAATGATGCCACCACGTAAATTGATAGCATTATCAACACCTTGCTGAGCCAAGAACTGGCACGCATGATGTGAGCGAGCACCACTGCGGCAATAAAGAACGACATCTTTATCTTTTGGAAGGTCTTGCATACGCAAAGGGATCAAGTGCATCGCCCAATGCTCAGCACCAGGCAGAACACCCTGCGCCCATTCAGCGTCGCTACGGATATCAAGCACCATGACGTCATCACCAGCGGAAATGCGGCGCTGTAATTCAGTTGCTTCAATCTCTTTAACTAACATGTAAACCTCGTGAAATTTTCGCCTATCTGGCTGAAAAACCAATCAAAATAGTATATTATAAAACGCTGATATATTCAAGCTAAGCCTTTGCCTCTTGCGGTTTCTGAGGTAGATTGTGCGGCTGTTTTCGGGCCATTCCCGTGGGTTAATTCATGCAACATCTACCGATTTTTTTTGATGTAAAACAACAACTTTGCGTCGTTATCGGCGGTGGAGAAATCGCCACTCGCAAAGTCTCTCTGCTGTGCCGCGCGCAAGCCAAGGTGCAGGTTGTCTCGCCAGAGCTCTGCCCTGCTCTAAAAAACATGTTGGCCGACGGTAAGATTGAGCACATCAGCAAAACCTACGTAGATAGCGATCTAGATAATGCTGTATTGGTGATTGGCGCGACCGATAATCTGGATGTGAATCGTCAGATTGCCCAAACGGCAAAATCGAAAGGCATCCCCGTAAATGTGGTCGATAACCCAGATGATGGCAATTTCATTATGCCGTCGATCATTGATCGCTCTCCGGTTGTAGCTGCGGTTTCAACAGGCGGCGCATCACCGGTATTGGCACGCATGATTCGTACTCGTTTGGAATCACTTATTCCCGCGGGCTATGGCCGCCTAGCAGAATTAGCCAGCAAGTTTCGTAAACGCGTTAAAGAAGCTTTTGATAACAGCGAAGATCGCCGTCGTTTCTGGGATTGCATCTTTCAAGGTGGCGTGGCCGAGCGTGTTTTCTCAGGCCACTTTGACGAAGCTGAGCACCTGCTTGAACAAGAACTCGAAAAAGCCAGCAAGCTGAAAGGCATGGGTGAGGTTTATTTGGTCGGAGCAGGTCCTGGTGATCCCGATCTACTTACCTTTCGTGCACTACGCTTGATGCAGCAAGCTGATGTAGTGGTTTACGACCGCCTAGTCGCAAAGCCCATCCTAGATATGACTCGCCGTGATGCACGTCGTGTTTACGTGGGTAAAGAGCGTGACAATCACGCTATGCGTCAGGAAGAGATCAATCAACTTTTGGCGGATCTGGCTAAAGAAGGTCATCGTGTATTACGTCTGAAAGGCGGTGACCCTTTCATCTTTGGTCGTGGTGGTGAAGAGATCGACACCCTTGCAGCACAAGGGGTGCCGTTTCAAGTCGTTCCTGGTGTGACAGCAGCTGCGGGTTGTGCAAGTTACGCCGGTATTCCGCTGACCCATCGTGATTACGCGCAATCAGTTACTTTTGTAACTGGTCACTTGAAAGATAACACCATGAATTTGAACTGGACACAGTTAGCACAACCCGCCCAAACCATCGTGTTCTATATGGGGCTCAAAGGTTTACCTGTGATCAGCCGCGAACTACAAGCGCATGGCATGCCAGGCAGCACACCTGCGGCACTGGTTCAGCAAGGCACCACTCATAGCCAACGTGTATTCACTGGCACCATTGATACTCTGCCTGAAATCGCTGAGCGTGAGCAACCTAAACCTCCGACCTTGATCATCGTCGGCGATGTGGTTGAGCTACAAGAAAAGCTCTCGTGGTTCACACCACCTCAGACTTCTAGCCAAGGGGCAACAACACCTATCTTGCCGGGTACCGAACACAACGCGACTCGTGCATAAAAAAGGGGCTTAACGCCCCTTTTTAATATCCCGCCCAATCCGCTGGCGTTCGTTGATCATCTCGAACAACCGAAGTGAAATATTCCTCAGCATCATCGATATCAACTTCTTTACCCGTTTGATCAATTAAGGATTGCTCATAATCGTTCCAACCTCGCAGACCCGTTTTCAACGAGGCGACATTTTTATATCCAAGAACGATCATTGAGAAAGCGGCCATCAAGCTACGGTTACCCGAGCGACATACCACCACAACCTCTTTATCACGCGAGCGAACCAATTCAGGAATCGTGTCGTCGTAATCCCAATCCACACAGGACTCTAAAATGCCACGCGGCGCACTGATTGAATGTGGAATATGCATTGCTGCAAATTCTTCTGGCTCGCGGACATCAACAATGAGGAGGTCCGGATTTTTAGCTAGACGCTCTTCTAAGTCCCACGGCATCAATTCCTTGATGTCCTTTATCGACTCTTCCATTAACTTCAAAAAACGATTCATAAAACTACTCCGAATCTAGTCGACATTACGCGCACACAGCTTTTGCTCAACAGCTATCACTGCAGCTTCAACACGCGAACTGATATCCAACTTTCTCAAGATAGACTTCACATGCAACTTCACTGTGCCATCACTGATACCCAAATTACGTGCGATTAACTTATTACTTTGCCCATCAGCTAACAAACACAAAATCTCTTTTTCTCGTTTCGTCAGATGGGTAAATGACTTACCTGGACTATCCGCTTCAGGCAAATCACCTTGCAAAGCTTTGGCCAAGATCATCGCGAGATCTGGTGCCACAACGGTTTGGCCCGCCACAATATTTTTCAGCGCATCGATGAGCTCATCTGGCTCCATATCTTTTAAAAGATAGCCATTAGCACCGTTTTGTAATGACTGAACCACATCGGATTCATCACGACTGGTCGTCAGCATCACAATTGGCATTGCTGCGCCGCGCTGTCGTAACTCGATCAGTACTTGCAGGCCATTCATCTGAGGCATACGCATATCGAGCAACACAACATCTGGCTCTAACTCAGCGACTTTATCGATACCTTCATGGCAATTACCTAAAGCCGCGATAACATCAATACCGCGACGTTCTAGCAATTCTCCTAGCCCCATTCGAAATAGGGCATGGTCATCGATCATCAATATACGCATTAGATTATCCAGCGTTTCTCAGGCTGTTTGGGTTTGGTAGAAGGTTGATAGTGTAACTCGACTTGAGTGCCTTCTCCCGGTTCACTCTCGATTCGCAATGAGCCGCCTAAGCGATCAGCTCGCTCTTCCATAATCGTAAGACCGACATGCTCACCTGGCTTACCTTGCTTGCCAGTACTATCAAAGCCCACACCGTCATCTTCAACCAATAATGAAAGCCCCTTATCTTTATTGAAGGTCAATAACATACGGACCACATTTGCTTTAGCATGCTTGCGAATATTGGCCAATGCCTCTTGTGCAATACGCATAATCTGAACTTCTTCCGAGGGAGTTAATCTAGGATCTGCCCATTCTTTTTGGAAGAAAGTTTTCACGCCAGTATCCTTCTCGAAAGCATTGGTCATATTTTCCAACGCATTCGCCAGCCCTTTTTGATCTACTGGCGCTCGGAAGCTATGTAACAGTTCACGTAATTCATCATGCGCTTCATCAATACCATTCTTCAAACGCAACATGTCATCAGAGATTGATTGAGGATCGCCCTTTTGTATTTCATCTTGTAACAAGCGTACTTGAAATCGCAAACTCGCCAAAGTTTGCGCTAGGGAATCATGTAACTCATGCGCCAAGGCTGTGCGCTCATCAACAAGCGATAGACGTCTCGCCTCAATATCAGAACTTTGTTTAGCGACCGCCATACCAAGATGGCTACCGATCGTCTCTAACAGCTGCAAAATATCCTCGCGTTCAGAAACTCCCTTTTTAGCTACATGCAGTTGATACTGACCAAGTAATTGATCTTGATACTCCAGATTCACAGTAACCTTTTCAATCTGGTCATCGGTGAACATCGTACGACCTAATTTATTGACGCAATGCAGCTCACGGTTTTCACACAAGATATCGCCAGGAGATAGCGCCTTACCACAGACACATAAATCCAATGGCAACATCTCACGCTCACGCAAAATCTGGTTATTGGGGCCCATCGCCCCTACCAGGCGTAGCACACCGTTCGGCTGCATTAGACGCACTGTCGCAGCTTGCGCATTCACCATTTGTTTCAGTATGCGTAAAAAACGCAATAGCAACTCATCCAAACTGTCCGCTTGGTTAATGGATGCAGCGACGTCGTAAAGAATCTTAAGTGAAGCTGTTTTTTGAGCCAAACGACTGGTTTGTTGCGCCACTCGTTGATCCATATCGTCATAGAGCTCATTCAACTCATCATTAATGCTACGGATATCTTCAACCATGTTCTTAAGCACGCCAGGCGCATGTAATGATATGTGTGTATCTGGCTCACCCGATATCACACGAGCAATTGATGCTTCTAATCGCGAGAGTGGATCAAGGAGTCGATTACGCATACGTGACAACATGATCCAGAACATAATGATCATACTGACAACACTCACTCCGAGCATTTTCATCGCATTATTGAAGTCTATTTTCTGTAGCACCATCAAAACAAAGACGGTTATGGCGCTAATCAAGGCAAAGGCGAATAACAACAGAGGCGCCAACATGCCGACGCGATACATCATACCCAGCACGCGGCCAGAAACCGTACGCTCTGGTCGAGTACGACGTCGATTAATGACTGCCATGCTGAATAACCTTATCTAACATACGCACTATGGTATCGCGCTTTTTCTGCTTAATCGCATTACCCAGCTCTTTGCCACTGAGCGACTGATCTTCTAGAGAGTCGCGATTTATGGCGATCACCGCTTCTCTTGCCTGTCGTAATGCATGAGCTAGAGCATCACCTTGAATTATTAAATCGACAACCTGCCAACGTTTATCTGACATGTCATTCGCTAACCAGAGTTGAGCTTCCTCAAACAGTCCCACCCAGTCGTTAACCGTGAATTTATTTACATCACGCCCCTTCAGGTGCTCTATCAACTCTTGAGCTAACTGGGTTAAACGCTTTGGCAGGTCCGCTACTGACAAAAGGTTTTTAACATCTGTTTTGTCAGTCAGTAAAAATACGGCAAACCAAACATCACTTTGATCGCTTCGCTCCGATGCTTTTTGCAAGGCTGCTAATGATACCGACTGGCGCCCCTTGGAATGTGTCTCGCCTGACAACTCCCCCATAAACTCAGGCAGCCATTCAGCCAATGCCCCACAACCTGCTAATACCTCAAAGAAGCGCCACGGATGCTGACCATTAAATGCCTTTTCAATTTCCCGACCTAAACGCTGAGGAGCAATCTGCGAGATCATCCGATCAGCGACCATTTGACGCATCAATTTATGAGTTTTATGAGAAACCCGAAATCGACTGCCCAACTGAGCCGCAAAACGTGCCACGCGTAATAAACGAATTGGGTCGTCAGCAAACGCATCCGTAATATGGCGTAACAAGCCATCGTTTAAATCTGAAACACCATCATGTTGATCGATTAACTCACCATTTACATCGCGCACCATCGCATTAATCGTTAGATCGCGACGCAACAGATCTTCTTCTAGTGAGACGCTCTGAATGTCGATCTGAAAACCGCGATAACCTTCGCCACTATGTTTTTCACGACGCGCTAAGGCATATTCTTCTCTAGTTTCAGGATGCAGAAAAACAGGGAATTCAGGATCTAAGCGCGTAAAGCCTGCCGCCAACATGCCGTCTTCGGTACAACCAACAACAACCCAATCACGTTCATGAACCGCAAGTCCGAGCAACTCATCACGTACAGCACCGCCAACGAGATAAGATCGACTTAGCACCTGATCAAGCGTCATTTCCCGCCTGCTCTTCCTGTTCACGCTCTTGGCGTTGCAGTTCCCACATGTCGCGATATTGTCCCGACAACGCCATTAGCTCTGCATGCGTGCCACTTTCAACAATACGTCCCTTTTCCATTACCAAAATACGATCAGCATCTACGATCGTAGAAAGACGATGCGCAATCACTAAGGTGGTGTGATTCTCCGCAACCGATGCCAAGGTTTTATTAATGGCTAATTCGGTTTGGCTGTCTAATGAAGAGGTCGCTTCATCAAAAATCAGTATCTGAGGACGTTTCAAAATTGCGCGCGCAATCGCAACACGCTGCTTCTCACCACCAGAGAGCTTGAGACCACGCTCCCCGACCACGCTATCCCAACCGTCTGGCAACTCATCCACAAAATCTTTGATATGCGCTAACTCGGCCGCACGAATCACTTCATCGCGGGTCGCACCCGGTCGCCCGTAAGCGATGTTATAAAAGATAGTGTCATTAAACAGGACCGTATCTTGCGGCACGATACCAATCACTTGCCGCAAACTGTCTTGCGTCACTGCCGCAATCGATTGACCATCAATCGTTATCTCACCTTGATTCACATCGTAAAAACGGTAGAGCAACCGAGACAAGGTCGATTTGCCCGCACCACTGTGACCAACCACTGCAAACTTTTTACCTGGTGCTATCGTAAAGTCGAGATCAAATACTATTTGCCGCTGATCTGTATAGCCAAAATCCACGTGCTTAAAAGCAATCTCACCACGCGTTACGTTTAACTCAGTCGCATCATTTTTGTCACTCACCTCAGGCGGTGTATCCAACAGTTTAAAGATCAGATCCATATCTGCCAGTGAATATTTTATCTGGCGGTAAACGATGCCAAGAAAGCCTAAAGGTATAAACAACTGCAGCAAAAAGGCATTCACTAACACCAAGTCACCTATACCCATTTTACCTGTCGCCACTTGATCTGCTGCCAACACCATCACTAGCGTGACACCAAGCGCGATAATGGCTCCCTGACCAAAGTTCAACATCGACATTGAGCTTTGGCTACGCACTGCCCAGTGTTCCCAGTCCGTGAGCGTTTCATCGTAACGCTTCAACTCCAGCTTCTCGTTACCAAAGTACTTAACCGTTTCGTAGTTAATCAAACTATCAAAGGCAATCGAGTTACCTTGTGAGTCGAGTTTGTTCATATGATGACGAAAATCCATGCGCCACTCCGTGATCGCAAAGGTGAACAGCATGTACAAACCAATCGATCCAAAGATCGCGATGGTAAAGATCGGGTCATATTGGGTCAGCAGCACAAATGCCACTAAACCAAACTCCACAACAATCGGAATGATACTGAATGCCATGTAGTTAAGTATCTGGCTAACCGAACGCGTACCTCGCTCAAGGTCACGACTCACCGCACCGGTCTTACGCTCCAAATGAAAACGAAGTGACAACTTATGCAGATGATCGAGAACGCGTGTCGAAAGTCGGCGCATAGCGCGATATCGCACCTTGGCAAACACCACGTCGCGCAGCTCATTAAACAAGCTCGAACTGAGTTTCAAAATGCCGTATGCCACAAGCAGTGAGACAGGCAGAACCAGAGCTAATTCTTGCGTCTTGGCTTGCTCGAAATGCTCAATGATGTCCTTCAGCACAATCGGCACACCGACATTCGCTGCCTTCGATAACACCAAGCAGCTCAAGGCGAATAATGCACGCCCACGAAACTCCCATAAAAAAGGGAGCATACTGCGCAGGTTGTACCAATCCCGACGATCTTTATGGACTTGAGGTGAATCTTTGGTGATCTGCACCATGATAGTATTAGCCTTTAATTTCAGCGTTGACCGAGCAAATGTTCAGTCAAGCATATCAAACCCACCTCTGTAGAGATGCGCCATGAGTTCAGATGAATTTGGTAGTGATAATTCGTGTAGCGAATCAGAACCGTTTGCCCTGCAAGTCCTTGGAGACAGCATGGAGCCGGAGTTCCCAGATAGCTGCATCATCACACTAGAGCCCAAAAATGTCTGCGAATCTGGCATGTACATCATGGCCATGGTCGAAGACACCCGCTGGTTCCGTCTTTATCTTAATGACGACCAGGGCGAGCGCCTTGTTGCCCTAAATGATATGTACCCAGAGATCCCGCTAGAAGGATTAAGCTGGAAGGTAGAAGCCCTGTGTACTCAACGTACGCTTCGTCGCAATCAAACTGCTAGTGGGCGCCGCGAATCGAAACACTACACTTACTGATATGGCAGTTTTCAGGATCGGTACAAAAACGACAATGATCTGCAGATTGCATTAACAAATCAGTAATCTGCTCTGCCCCACCCAAATAAGCCGAGATACGAATTGCCACATCGGGATGTTCAGTAATCTTCTTTTCAACTTCCGCTGGAATGTCCTCAGATACGTGACGGCCCGCAGATAAAAAATACGGCACAACCACAACTTCGGTTGCACCGGCATCGATGCAACGTTGAATTCCATCTGGAATTGAAGGCTCAGCAAGCTCAAGAAAGCCACAATCCACATGACCGAATTGACCAGCGGCTTTCTCTGCTAAACGCGCTGCCACCTCGCGTACTTCATCATTTGAGGCTTGGCGTCGACTACCGTGTGCTACAAGACATAACGATTTCATAATTACTTCTCTTTAAAACTTTGCGCACTCTACGCAGTTAGCCGCAACCTATCAGGCGCGGTGACTTGGTCATTCACCCTAAGCTGGTTGCTGCAATCTCAAACA
>OCRG01000014.1_pt1 | contig 27872 bp, 19 predicted proteins | sample 1535071 | NCBI WGS metagenome assembly OCRG01 (sample SAMEA3275605, study PRJEB22092) | marine metagenome | biome: ENVO:00000447; feature: ENVO:00002042; material: seawater | collected 2014-06-22T16:30:00+00 | depth 0 m
TGGTCAAAAAGGGTCAGCCAGTCCCCGAGCAAATCGGGCATAACCGTGGCCGACTCGTCGGGCTGAGTGTAGAAAACTTCATAGTAGGTGGAGTGAAAATCAATCGCTTTGATTAGCTGGCTGTTGTGCGTTTGCAGCCAAGTTGCAACATCCTCATTGACGGCTTGATTCTCAGGTTGCGTGAAAGGCCCCCATTCACGGTTGAGATCTTTCCCCCCTAAGTTGTGCCGCCAGTGCCCTTCATCAACGCCATCGGGATTTATCAGCGGGTACAGCAAAATACCTACCTCGTTGCGAAATCGTTCCGCAAGTGCATCCGACTCGAACAAGCGCTCGATAAAGCCGAATAAGGCGAGCGCACCCGTCGTCTCTGGTGGGTGCTGGCGTCCGAGTAAAAGTAACGTTTTGTCTTTCGGCGCAGTAGTTGCGCGCCATAAATCACGCTCGCCCACAGACTTACCAACCGAGCTCAATGCCAAACCGTGATCTGCGCTCAGGCTGTTCAACCAAGCCGCGTAATGCGAGGTAGTCAGCAACGGTTGTGCGGCGACCACCAGCGACCGATTAGCAGGGACAGTCACCACAAAACCCGCAGCTGACTTATCGGCTTTCACATCAACTCTATCCGCGGGATACGTCTGCCACGTCACGCCATCCAAGCTTATATCGGGCGTATATCGGTGCTTGAACTTTCCATAGTTGAGGGTAATTCGGACATCTGCCTTGTCTGTAGCCTGCAAGCGAAAGGCATACCATGGGCTTGAGTTAATCGGCGTATTCTCAGGCTCAATCTGAATACTCAAGTCACCGCGCTGCGAAAAATCACAACGGGCAATGTTTCCGCCTTGAAAATTGGTAAACACTTTCAGGGTCTTAGATTTGCATATGGCTCCGTCATCCACTGCCAACGTCAGTGAACTGGCGAGAGAGCTGAGAGCTAAAAAGAAGAGCGTTTTAATCTTCATAACCAACCTGCATTGTTTTTATTGAACGGTCTATTTAACTGTCCCTGCTCGCTGCTTTTGTGACTCAGCTACTCAGCTACTCAGCTACTCAGCTACTCAGCTACTCAGCTACTCAGCTACTCAGCTATTATGAGCCCAAGCGGATGCCAGCCCACAACACCCATCATCAGTCTTCATAGCTTTTGAGGCTAGTTGCGTAGCGAAATCACCGCCTCCGGGTTTGACCAAAAGCCACCGAGTAAGTCTGTTTGCGAGATTACGTACAAAGCCTCGCTATCAAGAATCACCCGAGTATCACCGTCAACCGAATAGGGTGCGAGTGTCACTTCCCCAACGGGCACTACAGCCGCCTCTTCAGGCGTATCTTTATTGGCTATTTCGAAGAGGGCGATGCGGTCGACTTGAACGTATTCATCCTCACTAAGACCACTCGCCGCGTACGGCACCGTAAGTCGATCAGTTTCCTCCCCCGCGAGATAGGTAAACGCATAGCGGTTGTATTGCGCCGGGCTGTAACTCCACTCCATCTCCTCACCCAATTCAACAAGTCCCTGTGAGGTTGGCGAGGTGACGTCGCTAATGTTGTATAGCTCTAGCTTAGGAAAGAAGCGCTCACTGGAACCCAAACCGAGTAATAAATCGTCCGACACCTCATGCAGCAAATCGGAGAACCCGGGCACCTCTAGCTCTCCAACAATTGAGGGTTGAGCGGGATCTGAAAGATCGATGACATACAAAGGATCGATTCGCTCAAAGGTGACCATATAAGCACGATCCCCCATGAATCGAACGCCGTAGAGATCTTCATTAGGCTTTCCAATCCGAACTTCAGGATCGCCACCCAGTGACCCCAGAACCTCGAGCTCAGGCGCGGCATCGTCGGGCGAGAGTGTGAACAAGCGATGCGTGAATGCATCATCGGGATTTCCTGTCCACTCAGTGGTCACAAGTCGCAGCACACCAGCAGACTCGCTGATACGAAAATCGGCATTCCCACCACTATAAAGCTCGCCCTGGACCGACTCGGAACCTAGGTAATCGAAGTTATCGCGGGCCAATAAATGGACCAACGTGCTTCGAGGCTCTAAATCCCACCGAACATGCGTCAAGGCGATGAGGGTGCTGCCCATGTAAACACCTGATACCGGTTCGAATGTGCATGCAGCGCGCAAAATCTCACCTGTTGCGGCGGATATCGCGAGGAAAGTCGTCAGCGTTGAATCGCTGGGAGCTGGCTCTGCTAGAGGGTGCTCTGGGTCCACTCGATAACAGCTATCGAGCGACAAAGGCTCAACAAGCTCACCGTCGATTCGAACCTCAGGAAGAATATCGGCGTCCTTAGCCTCAGCGAGCAGTGCTTCGTTATTGGCAACCTCTTCTTCCGTTTGAGGGTAGCTCACTAAGCCCTCTATATTGGGCGCGTGACGCGAGATAAGGAAGATCTCGTCACCGGCACGACGTGAAGCAACCAGCGCACCTTCTACTGTCAATGTATTGATGAGTGAGGGATTCTCAACATCGGTGAGATCATAGTTAAGCAGTGACACCTGCTCGTCGAGCCAGCCGTCAGAGGTTGTAAGCTGATCGCCAAAGGCGCCCCAGTAAGCTGTTGATAACAACACCTGAAGTCGCGACTCTGAAAGGTACATCCCTTCAGCAGTTTGGCCCTCTTCCAGAGAGATAACACTCGCGGGCGTTGCTGACCCCGAACTTGGGTCAGTCGAATAAAGGGCTATTTCGGTCTCTCCCTCGCCTCCCGGTGGGGGTGGTAGGGCATCAGAGGCAATACGCGGCTCAACAACAAAGCAGCAACCGCTTCGGCTAGGCGCTATCGCGAGCGTCGAGCCGTCGTATTTGACGATATCGTATTCATCGACGTCAGCTTCAAGGGTGTAAGTCGTCGAAAAACCGGCAGTCCCGTCGGCCGACGCATCAGCAACCGGTGCCGCCTCAAAAACAGGACCTCCGGTGGCGGTGCGCGCCATCCCAATTTTGGTCAATTTGGCGGTGTAATCGGCGAGGCCGGAGCCTTCAGTTTCGCCGTCGGTCGCGCTATTGACCCAAAGCCCCGTCGGGTCCGGCGCGGGTGGTGGCGTAACAACAACAGGCGGCGGCGTACTGCTCGAGCCACCGCCTCCGCCGCCGCAGCTTGCCAGCAATACCGACGCAACTAGAATCGAAAGAATACGTTGACTTGACATCGAGCTCCCCTAACCGACACTTCGCCTCATCTAGTGGCAAGAATACGATCGGATAAGCTACATAACCACAGTTCCTGCAAAAACTTTTGTATGGCAACAAGCATGCCTTCCAAGATCAAGTAAACCCAAGATTGACGTTATTAGAGAGCCTAAGGCCACGAGCCAAACCTCGATGAGCGCGCGCGAGAGTGAGTCACTGAGTGCTGGAAGCTGTTATGGCGTTTAGCTTACATGGGGGCTTTCCATTAAAGCTTTCCATTAGAGCTTTCCATGAGGATTTTTCATGAGGGCTTTCCATAAGGGCTTTTCATAAGGGCCTTTAAATAGAGGCACTGAAGTGAGGGCACTGACATAAGAGCTAGGACATAAGAGCTCAGACATCAGTGATCTGACGTGAGCGCTACGATACAAAAGGGTTCTGACACGAGATCTCCCGCATGAGGGCTCGGAAATAAGACCGCGGCCAATGCCAACGAGGGCCTGCTTTACATTACCAGTGCAGCAACAAAAAAGAACACTGAAGCTATTACTGCGGACAGCACTGCGTATGGGAGTTGAGTAATCGCATGTTGATAGGTGTCGCAGCCGGCTCCCTGAGCTGACAGCACTGTGGAGTCAGAATAGAAGCAGGCGTGACTGCCAAATCCGCTGGCGGACAACAACGCACCGATTACCAGTGGGATACTGACCCCGTATGCCTCAGCCAACGGGAAAGCGACAGGCATGGCAATCGCGATGACACCCCAGTTCGATCCCGTCGCAAAAGACACCGCGGACATAGTGATGAAGATGATTACCGGCAGCCATGTTGCCGTCATATAGGGCTTCACCGCTTGAATGACGTACTCAGTGAGCCCAATACGATCGTTTGCTTCGACGAAAACAAAAAGCGCGAGTAGCATCGCCAGTACCGGCACCATAATTTTGATGCCGTTAGTACAGGTATCAAAAAGCTCGGAGAGCGGCATGATTCTCAACGACGCGTAATAGGCGACGGTCACGATGATCCCCGCAATCACACCGCGCAGTAAGTCAACGCTGGGTGACAGCGACAAGACGGGAAAGATCGTAAAGAACAGGAGCGCTGCAATCGGAATGAAGAACGTCGCCGCGCCCCCCGATCCAAACTCCATTTCATTAGACGGATCTTCGGAGACACCCAACTCGCCCGTTTCCTCAGCACGCGCTTCCGCGCTCGCCATGGCACCAAGACGGGGAATGACACCTAGAACGACTAAAGGCACCACAAGAACGGCGATGATGGGGTAAAACATGTAGGGAATAGACGCAATAAAAAGACTCAGCCCTTGGCCATCGGCGGCGACCGCATTTTTTTCCAAGAGCCCTGCAAAATAGGCGCCCCAACTCGATATCGGTATCAAGAGACACAAAGGCGCTGCTGTTGAATCAACAACGTAGGCCAGCATCGCACGCGAGGTTTTGAAGCGATCAGTTACCGCTTTCATGGTCGCGCCGACGGTCAAAGAATTGAGGTAATCGTCAAGGAAAATAACAAGCCCAAGAACCCACGTCGTCAGTAGACTCTGTCGCTTATTTTGAAGTCGTGTAAGCAGTAATCGCCCGAAGGCCATCGAGCCACCGCTTCGAACGAGAAGCGCAATGAACACACCGTAGAGTGCGCACACGAGAATGATCCAAGCAATGACTTCATCACGGAGCACCTTCAGGGAGACTTCAGCAAGGGTCGCTACAAAACCCATGCCGTCCATGATGAGAAACGCAAGCATGGCGCCAGCTATCACGGACTCGAGTGTTCGCCGTGTTTTTATGGCCAGTGCTAAGACCAGCGCTGTTGGCAGCAAGCTGACAATTCCGTATTCCATTGCCCCCAAAAGCCCCGTATGGAAATCGACATTCAATGAGTCTACATGGCAAGAGCGTAAAAATTCACCTTAGCTTGAGTTTTTTGATGCGAACCTCCATCCTCGCGCGTCACTGAAGATCGACGCACAGGTGCACGCTCTGAACACACCAAAAAACAGTCAAACCCGCATTGCCGTCATTGGCGGCGGCTCCTGGGGTACGACGTTAGCTTCACTGATCAGCCGCAACGCTCAGGTGACGCTTTGGGCGCGTGACGAAGCGGTTGTCAACGAGATCAACACCACTCACACCCACGAGCGTTATCTCAGCGGTTTAGAACTCAACCCACTACTCGTTGCCACACGCAATCTCAGTCAGGCGCTTAAGGGCGCGCACGCAGTTCTCGTTGCGATTCCCTCGCACACCTTCAGAGGTGTCTTCGAGCGCGTTGCACCGTTTGTCTCCAACAACGTGCCGATCGTCAGCATGACCAAAGGACTCGAGGCGAGCACCCAAAAACGCATGACTGAGGTGATCAGCGAGTATTGTGCTCAAAACCCTGTTGGCGTCATCACAGGGCCGAACCTCGCGAAAGAAATCCTAGAGGGCAAAGCAGCGGCGAGTGTCTTGGCGCTAGACGACCCTTCGGCTCAATGGTTGCAGCCGATATTGAACGTTGGACTCTTCCGCACGTACCACAACAGTGATGTGATTGGCTGTGAGCTGGGTGGGATCCTCAAAAACATCATTGCGATTGCCGTGGGACTTGGCGACGGCCTGGGCGCCGGCGATAACACACGAGCCGCACTGATTACTCGCGGCTTGGCTGAGGTCACTCGATTAGGAACGGCGATGGGTGGGCGGCCAGAAACGTTCGCAGGTCTGGCGGGCATGGGCGACATGATTGCTACCTGTAACAGCCCGCAGAGCCGAAACCGTCACGTAGGTCTGGAGTTGGCTCAAGGAAAGTCAGTCGAAGAAATTACCAATTCCATGAACATGGTGGCAGAGGGCGTGAAAAGTGCACCTACCGTTGTGTCGCTAGCCAATAAGTTCGATGTAGAAATGCCTATTTGCACTGAGATCCATCGCATTTTGGAAGGTCAAGCAGATGCAACCCGTGTCTACAGAGGTCTCCTACGCGTCGTAGCGGGGGCAGAATCCGAGCCCGGTTAAAGTTAAGCTCGACGAAGAAGATAGCCCGTAAGCGCCTCGCACAGCACATTAGGGTTTAACCTCAGACAGTACGAGAGCCCATACGATAGTCATTTTAGTAACGCCGATTGAGAGCCTTTAACAATGCGCCTTCTGAACATTGCAGCTGGATCGCTACTTATCTTTGCACTGACGGCGTGCAGCACAAGTCCGACGGGCAGAAGCCAATTTCTTATCGTCTCACCCGAGTCTGCGATTCAACAATCACGCGGTGCGTACAGCCAGGCAGTAGAGGCTATTCGAGAAGAGGGCCAGATCGCTCAAGACCCGTTACTGGAAGCACGCATACGGCGTATTGCGGGTCGAGTGGTAACCGCTGCGGTTAACGATTTCCCGCGCTCAGCCAATTGGGATTGGAGTGTCGTTGTCGTTGAAGATGACGAAACGGTCAACGCTTGGTGCATGGCGGGTGGTCGCATGGCGGTTTACACCGGCTTGTTCGAGCAACTCAAACTCACAGACGCCGAGTTTGCGCAGATCATGGGCCACGAAATTTCGCACGCACTGGCAAACCATACGGCTGAGCGCATGTCGCGCGCCATGGCGATTCAGTTGGGCTTGATTGCCGTGAGTGCAGCAACTGACGGTAGTCAAAGCGCGGGGCAAGGCGCAGAACTACTGGCACAGGTAGCGCTTGAATTACCCAATAGTCGCACGGCGGAGACAGAGGCGGATCGACTCGGCATGCGGTTAGCAACACTCGCGGGCTACGACCCCGAGGCAGCCGTCACGTTGTGGCAAAAAATGTCTGAACTCGGCGAAAAGCGCCCGCCAGAGTTCCTTAGCACACACCCGGCGCCCAACGATCGGCAAGCGCGACTCAACGCCATGATTCCCTCAATGAGATCGTTGAACCCAACGGGCAGTAAGCTGCCCGCCACGGAAATCATCATCGTAAATTAGGTACGACGATGTTGCTCAAACTGTGAGAGCACATCGGCAATGACCTGCGCCTCTGTCAGACCCCACAAGCAATAACCAGCAGAACCTGAAGCCAGGTGTACCTCAGTCACCGATGTGGATCCCTCAACGGGCAGCGACACATCATCACCATTCACATCAGCCGAGGGATCAACACTCTGCGGTGCTAGCTTCACCGTGTAGATAAACGCTGACTCCTCGTCGCCCGCGGTACTTAATGCAACAGAGCCGTCGCCGTCGGTATGATCAAGCACTTTGGCCGCCACGCCGTTCTTGCTGAGCTCGGCGGCAAAGGCAGACAAACCGGGAAGCACCGTTTCCCGTTGAAACTTAACCACCGTGTTATCCGAGGGTTCCTTCAACAAGGCACTCAATCGGGACTGCCAATCAACCTCGGTATCAGTGTCAAAGCTCGTTGGGGCTTTGCCGTAACTCGACTGCATATCCGATCGAAGTGATCGCTGAAGCCCCCACAGCGCGCCCAATAAGATGAGCGAGAACGGCAGCGCACTGGCGATCGTCGCGGTCTGCAGCGCGCCTAAGCCACCATTGATCAGCAGCGTAGCCGAGATCGCAGCGATGATTCCCGCCCATAAAACGCGCTGGAATACCGGTGTTTCGTCAATACCACCGGATGCCATCATATTGAGCACCAATGCACCGCTGTCTGCCGAGGTGACAAAGAAAATGACAATCATCACCAAACTCAGGAGCGAGAGGTAGAACGTACCCGGTAAATAATCGAGGAACAGGAAAAGGCCTAAGGGCTGGTCATTCGCGACGGCTTCGCCAAACGCTGTCTCACCCGCATGAATGAGTTCGATGGCGCTGCCGCCAAAAACATTCATCCAAAGCACGACAAACAGGGTTGGCGCCACCATTACGCCAATCAAGAACTCGCGAATAGTACGACCACGCGAAATACGCGCGATGAATATGCCGACAAAAGGCGCCCAGCTAATCCACCAACCCCAGTAGAAAATAGTCCATCCTCCCAGCCACTCGGTGTCTTGATAGGTAAAGAGATTGGTTGAAGTGGTGATCAAATTGGCAACGTAAAAACCAAAGTTCTCGAGCGTACCGCCAAGGATTAAGGCTGTCGGCCCAATTAGCAGTACGAAACACAAAAGCGCGATCGCAAGGAAGGAATTAATCTCTGACAGACGTTTGATTCCGCTGTCCAAACCGAGTGCTACCGACATCGCCGCCATCGCCATAATGGCGATGGTGATAGCGAGTTTCATACCACCCGACTCGGGCACATCGAAGAGATAATTCAGGCCAGTACTCAGTTGCTCAACGCCCAGCCCCAAACTGGTTGAAATACCAAACGTCGTGCAAACAATGGCAAACACATCGATCGCCGCGCCAAGAGGACCGTAGATACGCTCACCTAAAATGGGATAAAAAGCGGATCTTAACGTCAGTGGCAGGCCACGCCGGAAAGAAAAGTATGCCAATACGAGGGCCATGAGCCCATAGACTGACCACGCGTTGAACCCCCAGTGCAGCATCGTCAAATTCACCGCTTGGTTTTCTCCACCAACCGCGGCGCCCTCTCCGATGGGGGGGCGTAGATAATGTACCACGGGCTCGGACACACCGTAGAACATCAGACCTATGCCAACACCGGCGGCAAACAGCATAGATAGCCACGAGAACAAGCTGTAGTCGGGCGAGGAGTTATCGGGACCCAGACGAATATTGCCCACTCGAGAAAACGCCAGCACACCTGAGGCGATGAGTAATATCGCCATCACAATTCCGTAGAACCAACTCGCACGCTCCACGATGGCTGCCTGGAGGGCGCCAAAGGCCGAACTACTCCCATCGGGAAAGACGAGAACAATAGCAACCGTGCTTAAGAGAAAAACAATAGATGGCACAAAAACGGCGCGGTCAACAATAAAGCCGCGATCGGACAAACTAGACATGAAAAGGCTCTTATTAGTATGAACCCAAAGTGTAACAGCATCTGTCGCCCTCGACGTCATGCGAAAAATCAAAAGGGTAAAAAGTATTTAAGCTGTGAAGTAGTAACAAAAAGAATATAAATACTCATTAATATCAGTATCTTATGGATATTTTAAAGTGGGGTAGAGGATTCAAATACTTTGAGCTAAAATCGCTCTACCACTCTAATAAATGGAAGATCTCTATGTTTCGTTCGAAGCCCAATGGCAAGCGCCCACTTTCGCTTGCTGTAGCAGCCGCTATTACGCCCGTTTTGGCGTCAACAGCGCTCGCTCAAAACCCACAGTTAGAAGAGGTTGTGGTAACCGCGACTAAGCGCGCTGAAAACCTCCAGGACGTTCCTATCTCCGTGAACGCACTGTCTGGAGATGCGATGCGCTCACAGAACATCCTGACATTCGATGACTATGTTGAGTTCCTGCCCAACGTGGTAAGCGCGGGCATAGGCCCCGGTCAGAAAGAAATCTATATTCGGGGCTCTGCTTCTGAGCAGTCGTCTATTACCGTTGCACCGGCACAGGGCTCAGCACCTGGCGTTGCACTGTACTTCGATGACATGCCTGTTTCGTTCGGCGCGCGAAACCTCGACGTATACGCGGCTGACTTAGAGCGCATCGAAGTTTTGTCCGGCCCACAGGGCACGCTGTTCGGCGCGAGTTCGCAGTCGGGCAACATGCGCTTGATTACCAACAAGCCAAACCAGGACGAGTTCGAAGCAAGCCTCGACTTCGGCATGAGCAATACGCAGGGCGGTGCGGCGAGCAACAATGTTGAAGCGATGATCAATCTACCACTGACAGATAAGTTGGCGGTACGCTTCGTCGGCTACAGCGACAACCAAGGCGGCTGGATCGACAACCAACAAGCGACCTTCACGCCAAACGGCGAAGTTATCGACCGAAATAACTCAGCCGGTTTCGGTCCTTTCTTCAGTGATTTCCCGCTTACAACAATCCGCTCAGTGACCAACACGGACATTGTAGAAGATGATTGGAACGAAGCGAGCTACAACGGCTACCGCGTAGGCGCTGCTTACGACATTAATGATGAGTGGAGCGTTTTGGTCACTCGTATGTCCCAGGAAATCGATGTCGAAGGTTCTTTCCTGGTCGACCCCAGCTTGGGTGACTCGACTTCCGAGAAGTACGTGCCCGAAAGTAACGTTGATGAGTTCGATATCACCACCTGGACCCTGGAAGGCCGTATTGCAAACCTCGATGTGGTTTACACAGGTGGCTATATCGACCGAGAAGTCGACGCGCTAATCGACTACACCCACTACAACAACGGCGGTGGTTACATCACTTACTACCTATGTAGTGGAAACATTTACTCAGGTGACAAGGCCAATGCGCCGAACAACTGTTTTGATCCAACTAAACAGTATGCGGACGCGTCGACTAACGAGCGTACTACGCACGAATTCCGTGTAAGCAGCGACCCGGACGAGCGTTTGCGCTGGATGGCGGGCGTTTACACCAGTGACGTGGATACAACGCACGTTGGTGAGTTCCAGTACCTATCTACGAACGATGCATTCAGTGAGCACATTGTTAACTACTTTGGTTCCGGTGCGCCTTTCCAAGTCGGTAATACCACTATTCCGAACACACCTGGAACCAACACAGACGGTCCAAGAAGCCCATTGACGACGTTCTACAATGACTTCACACGGACAGAAGAGGAAACAGCATTCTTCGGCGAGGTTCAGTTCGACCTAAATGACCGTTTGACGGCCGCATTGAGTGCACGTCGCTACAGCCTGAAGTCTCAGCTTCAGGGAGCTTCGAACTTCTCCTTCGGCTGCCGCTACGGCGCGCCGTTCACTGACCGCGACACACCTGCGGGTGCGGGTTTCGGGAACGCGCTCGTCACTGCAGATGGTCGGTGTAACTCAAACGCCTTCAGTAACGACGTATCAGCTCGCTTCCTAACGCTGGGCGACTATGCGGCAAATGGTAATGCTGACACTATCTTGAATGCGACAAGCCCTAACGGAGCTCGTGATATGTTCCGCGGCGGTGGTAGCAACGCCGCAACGCTTGCTGCAATCCAGAACGGCAACCTAGATGTCAGCGCTATTTCTGAAGACGGCTCAACGCGTGAGGAAGACACCATTGTCCGCTTCTCGCTGAACTTTAATCTAACTGATGATGTGATGCTTTACGGTATCTACTCAGAAGGCTACCGCCCAGCAACGCAAAACCGTAACGCCGGCCAGCTTGCAGCTAACCAGAGCGGTGTCTACGACGGCTATGTTGTACCAGCAGTAGCGGTAACCGACACACTCGAGAACATCGAATTTGGTATGAAGGGCGAGTTCCTTGATCGTACTCTTCGATTGAACGCTAGCTTCTACATGACTGACATCACCGACCTTCAGGTTTCACGTTTTGACCCATCAAACGTTGCCTTCTTGGTCTTCATGGAAAACGTTGGTGATGCGGAGTCAAACGGTGTTGATCTTGACTTCCAGTGGGCGCCCACAAACAACCTGATCATTTCGGGTGCGGCGAGCTTCCTGGATACAAAGATCACTCGATTGAATCCTCAGCTTGAAGGTGTTGCTGTGCCCGTGGGCTCTGAGCTACCACTCGCACCAAGCTTCTCGGGTAATATCCGTGCTCGTTATGACTTCGAGCTTCCCAATATGGGTGCCAACGGCTACTTCACCGGCGCGGTTACATACCGTGGCGAGTCTGTAGCAGGCATCGTGGGCAGTGCGGCGTTCATGAATGACACAGGCATCCTCGCCTACGGCCGTGACTCTGGTCTTGGTCAGCAGGACGAAGGCGGCACGTTCGGTACGGTTGCAGACCGCAACGGCAACCTGCCCTCAAACTCACGTTTCGTGAATGAGGCAGCCACAATGGTGAACATCGCGGCCGGCGTTGAGAAGGACAACTGGCTTGCAGAGCTCTATGTCCGAAACATCACAAGCGAAGAAGGTGCCATCGTGCAAACAGCGGGTAAGTTCTCGCCCGAAGCAACGGTTAATCGTCCTCGCACTGTGGGCCTGAGACTGTCTTATCGCTTCTGATTAGATACCGAAGCGTAGTACCCTCAAAGGGCGGACAATTGTCCGCCCTTTTTTGTTGCCGAAAGAAAGATGTGACTTAAGTGATTGCAGAATCAATACAAAAAGCCCGAGTGGCGATGAGTAAGCGCGACTTCATCGAATCGAGAGCTCTACTCGACGAGGCTCTATCCACAGAGCCTGACAACTTCGAAGCCAAGTACACCCTGGCAGTACTGAATCGTGCAGAAGGGCACACCGACAAGGCGAAAACGTTGCTGAAAGCGCTTGTTGAAGAGAAACCAGACTTTGGCCGTGGCTTCCAAGAGTTAGCCCTTTGTGAGCTAGCGCTTAAACAGGAGTCTGCGGCGATAAGCGCGTTCGAGCAGGCCGTTGAGGTTGACGGGTCACTGATCGAGAGCTGGAAGTTTTTAGCAACAGCTTATCGACGTAAAGGTGACTCGCGGGCAGAACAAGCCGTAATGCAGGTAGAGTTTTTAGCCTCACTCCCACAGGAACTGCGAACGGTGATTAGCTACCTTGCGGCCAATCGGTTGGGTGACGCTGAGCGTCTCTGTCGCTACTTTATGCAGCAAAACAAAACGCACGTTGAAGGTATGCGGCTCATGGCTGAGATAGCCACACGCACAGGTGTCTTTGACGATGCAGAGTTTTTGCTGGAAACCGTCATGGAACTGGCGCCGGATCATATCGAAGCAGAAATTCAGCTGGCGCACGTGCTGCTGAGGCGGCAGCGTTTTCACAAAGCGCATAAGCGCGTAAAAGATATCTACGAAAGGAGTAAGAACCCGTCGGCTCAAATTCAGGCGCTTTACGCGTCCGTATGCTTTGGTGTCGGCGAAAACGAAGAGGCCATTAAAACGTATCAAGACATGATTCGAGTTTCACCCAATGACCCACAACTGCGGGTATCGCTGGCGCACATCTACAACGCCACGGGGGAATCTTCCAAAGCGGTCGATTTATTCAAGCAAGCCTATGGCTTAAAACCTGATTTTGGCGATGCATTCTGGAGCCTGGCAAACACCAAGTCTTATCGCTTTACAGAGGAAGAGTTAGCCGCGATGACAGATCGCGTCAATGCGCCTTCTACGCCACAGCTCGATAAAACACAGATGCACTTTGCTTTAGGTAAGGCCTACGAGGACAGTAAAGATTACGACACTGCCTTCAGTCATTACCAAGCAGGCAATACCTTAAAGCGCGAGACCTCGAATCACAGTAAGGAACAGCTCGATATTCGAATTTCGACGCAGCTCGATGTGTGCACCGCAGAGCTATTTGAGCGGCTAAAGGACGTAGGTCACGATGCACCAGATCCCATCTTCATCTTGGGCCTGCCCCGAGCAGGATCGACGCTACTTGAGCAAATTCTTGCGTCGCACTCCAAGGTCGACGGAACGATGGAGCTGCACGACATTCTTGACCTCGCCAAGCGCTTGCGAGGCCGGGACAAAGCGAGCGACCCGAGCCCACGCTATCCACGTATCCTGGGAGAGCTACCGACTGAACGATTCGCACAGTTTGGTCAACAATTCATTGAGGATACTCGTGCCTACCGAGGAACCGCGCCGTATTTCATCGACAAGATGCCCAACAACTTTTTCCATATCGGCCTGATCAAACTCATTCTTCCAAACGCAAAGGTGATCGATGCACGGCGTCACCCCATGGCCTGTTGTTTTAGCGGGTACAAGCAGTTATTTGGTGAGGGCCAGGAATTCTCATACGGGCTTGAGGAGATTGGTAATTACTATCGCCAGTACGTTGATTTAATGAACCACTGGGATGAGGTTCTGCCTGGTTTTGTTCTGCGCGTCCAGCACGAAGACGTTATCGCTGATCTCGAAGGGCAGGTCCGGCGAATACTGAATTTTTGTGGCTTAGAGTTCGAGGAATCTTGCGTTGAGTTTCATAAAACAAAGCGCACGGTAAGAACGCCAAGTGCAGAGCAGGTGCGGCAGCCGATCAATAAATCCGGTGTGGATCAGTGGTGTAATTTCGAGTCTCACTTAGACCCTCTGAAACACGCGCTCGGACCCGAAATTCTCGAGGCCTACGGGATAACCCCACCTGCATGATTTTCTCTTCAAGCAGAAAATTCGTTTTTTTTGCCGTCCCAAAAACAGGGACTCACTCTGTCAGAGAACAAATCCGGCCTTTACTGGCAGAGAGTGATTGGGAGCAACAACTTTTGACAGGGCGGATGCTGAGTCCGATCAAGCCGCTCGCGGCGATAGGTCACGGCCACATTTCATACAAACAGCTATCGTCGGTTGTAGGCAAAGATACGGTGCAAGACATGTACTGCTTCGCGTTTGTTCGTCACCCAATCGATCGGTTCATGTCAGCCTGCGCTTTTCTTGCTCGAACTGATCCAAGCTATAACGACAACCCGATTGACTGGTCACAACGCGCTTTTTCACGTTCTCAGTTCCGTAGTCGTGTGCTCATTCGACCACAGACTGAGATGCTGACCGATGCTTCTGGAGCGCTGGCGATGTCGTATATCGGTCGTTACGAATCCCTCCAAGCAGACTTAAATGCGGTTTTAGGGCACCTCGGGGCACCCAATGCACAGCTTTCTCAACGGAACATCACACAAAACCAGAAACCGCGCCTTACCGGTTCGTCGACGTTTATTGAAGAGCTAAAAGAGTTTTACGAAGCGGATTTCAGGCTACTGGGTTACGACCGGGACTGAACTCCGCAACACGCCGTGGCCGCAAGGCCGCTGCGAGAATACGCTGATTAATAATGGGGTTGATGCCCACTTTATTTGACTCGGTTACGAGCACTCTAGGGTTCGGCAGGAGCTTACCCGCTGTTCGCTCCAACACCTTTCGATACTCAGGAAACGCGACCTCGGTAAATCCATGGAGACTCCAAATCTCTCGCCAGTCGTGCACAAGATCGAGCAGTAAGTGGCGGTACTGACGCATGATACTGGGATCGTTTTCGCTATTAGCCTCGCAGTCCTGCAGCACCTGCTCGACGATCGCCAACATCTCGCCCGGCGCCATCACAGGTGCTACCGGAAATTGTTCGGTACGCAAAGCAACTTGCTCGCCATCTCCAGGCAACACGTTAATCGGTGACATCGTCTCCGCTTTACGAACCGTCTGCCAAAATCTCGAGGATCCAGCGAGGTCAATCACCAGATGCACACGTCGCACATCGCTTGCATTGACAACGCGATGGCGCCGCCAAGAGTCGAACAGCCAACTCTCTCCCGCACCCATATGCACAGATTCCTCACCACAGTAAAAAACGACGCCTGGGTCAGTAATGATCGGTACATGAATGCGAACACGACTCACCCAGTGATAGTTAAAATCGACGTGCTCCGCGACCTCTGCGCCGGGCTCGAGGCGCATAAGCCGCGACCGAGCCACCACTTCGTTAAATGACGAAACCACTTGGTTTAGGTACGGGGAAGCGATGAGCGCTTGTGTGGCTTTCATTGCACCATCAAAAGCGTGATTCATTTCACCGTTGACCGACACGAGGGGCACTGCCGAATTACCTGGCAAACCAGATGGATGTGCCAACCAAAAATCGTCGGGAAGACCTGCGACCTCGTTACTGAGCGCAGCTACTTCAAAACGCCAAGGTAATTTCAGAAACGGCTGGTCAAATTCCATGTGTGAATTACGCCACATTTGCTCGGAATATGACAGATCTCAACCGAATTCAATTGATTACTTTGAGCTCAAAGTATTAAAATTCAGATCGCAATTTATCGCTCCAGTAGCAGGCTCGCATGTCGACGGCAGAACTTCCAGATCACGTACTTGTGGCACTTCGCCGAATTATTCGGGCAACGGACCTGCACTCGCGGAAATTGGGAAAGAAAACTGGGCTTACCACACCCCAACTCGTCATTATCCAAGCGGTGGGCAATCTGAAGGATCCAACCGTCTCCGATATCGCGAAGGCTGTTAGTCTGAGTCTGGCGACAGTGACCACAATTTTAAACAGGCTCGAGCGTAACGGCGTCGTTAATCGCGCCCGCTCAGCCGTCGACCGACGACGCGTCATCGTGACGCTTACAGAAGACGGGCAGACCCTCCGAGGATCGGCACCCAAACCGCTGCAAGATAGTTTCGTTGCTAAATTCAGTCGGTTAGAAACCTGGGAGCAGCATTCTATCGTTGCGGCACTCGAGCGCGTCGCGACAATGATGGACGCGGATGAACTCGATGCTGCGCCGCTTCTGGCGAGCGGCGATGAGGTGCTTTAACCCAGCGATTTAGCCAGCGACTTCATGACGATCGAGAAGTCGTCTCTTCCCAGGCCTTGCTCTTGTAAAGACCGGTAGACGTCACCCGCGCGTTTACCGAAATCAGCATCAATGTCCGACTGCTCTGCAAGTTCATTTGCGAGCCCTAAATCCTTGGCCATGAGATCTACCATAAAGCCCGGCTTGTAATCGTTACCAGCCGGTGCGCCCTCCATGACACCGGGCCATGGGTTGTAAACTTGAAGCGACCAGTTATTCCCGGAGCTCGCTTTCATAATCTCAGATTGGACAGCAGGATCGAGCCCGTTAGCCGCGCCAATTGCCAGCGCCTCACAAGTCCCGATCATGTGAATAGCTAGCAACATGTTATTTGCAGCCTTTGCTACCTGGCCCGCCCCATCGGGTCCTGCGTGGAAAATCTTTTCCTCGTTGCCCATGGCTTTAAGCACATCCTTCGCTCTTAGGAACGCCTCACCAGTTCCACCACACATAAAAGCGAGTGTACCGGCTTGCGCGGCGGCCACACCGCCTGATACGGGCGTGTCCATAAAGGCAAGACTTGCGCCCCGCGCCGCTTCGTGAAGCTCACGCGCTGTGGCGGCATCGATGGTGCTTGCATCAAGAACCAGTGTGCCTGCAGGCAACGTTTGAAAAACACCCTCATCACCCATCATGACCGACTTAACGTGCTTACCCGCTGGCAGCATCGAAAAAACCACGTCAGCGCCTGAAGCTGCATTCACCGCAGAAGTAGCCGCCGTCGCACCAGCCGCTACCACATCGGCAAGTGCCGCTTCAGACAGATCAAACGCCGAAACAGACCAGCCTGCGTTCAGCAAGTTTTTGGCCATTGGCCCGCCCATATTTCCAAGGCCTATAAAAGCGATGCTCGGCATGGCGCCCCCAAATCTATTTTTGTAAGTGAGTAGTTACTACCAGGGATAGTGCATGTCTGGAGCGTCTTCTGGCTCCTTGAAAAATGACTCCAAGACATCGGCTGGAACATCATGAACCGAGCCATATTGCCATTTAGGCTGCCGATCCTTATCGACGAGCAGGGCACGAACACCCTCAGCAAACTCAGGATCTCGCATGATGTTGGCGCCCAATCTGAGCTCGGTATCAAACACCTCTTTGAGCGAGTAGTTCACCGACTCATTCAGCTGGCGGAAGATCCAGGACGCTGCCAGCTTGGAGCCATGCGCAAATCCATCGCGTGCCTTTTGCAGCCACGCATTATCACCGTCGTAGGCCAATAGCCGGTCAGAAATTTCGCCCAAGTCATCGCCCGCCATCAGCGCGTCTATTTCAGGCATCAACGGCTCAACTACGCCTGGGGGCATATCGGCTGTAGGCGCCATTCCCAAGATACCATCCACAATCGCTGTGTTGGCCTCTGGGTCTGTCGTCCACTCTGCCGCTGCAAGCGCCGCCATCACATCGTGCCGCTGCTCATGCGCGAGGAAGACGTCACCTAAGTTGGCAAATAGCGCATCCGCTGCATTAATGTGCGCAGAGGTGAGTGACAAGAAACGGCCAATCATGCCCGGCGTTCGGTTAAGGAAATAGCTGCCGCCCACATCGGGGAACAAGGCTATGGTAATTTCAGGCATACCAATCCGTGTTCGCTCGCTGACAACACGGTGACTGCAGCCTGCCATAACACCCATGCCGCCACCCATGACGACGCCGTGGCCCCAGCAGATAACGGGCTTGGGATAAGTGAATAAGACATAGTTCATCTGGTACTCGCGCGCGAAAAAGTTCTCCGCGTAGGTGCAAGGCCCGCCCGGGTTTTCGATCGATGAGCGGCGCAATTCATGCACGTCACCACCAGCGCAGAAAGCTTTCTCTCCCTCACCGTCGATGTAAACGGCGGCAATCGAATCGTCTTCAGCCCACTCAAGAAGTTTACCGAGCATGATTTCGATCATCTCAGCATCGAGCGAGTTAAGGATTCGAGGTACGTTCAAGGTCAGACGACCTACACGGCGATCACCGTCGCCCAGGGTTGAAACAATTACCACATCGTCACTCATCGGTTTTTCCATTCTGGTGTTCGTTTTTCCAAAAAGGCGTTGACGCCTTCCCTTTGATCTTCGGTTGAGAACAACGCGACGAACTCATCGCGCTCTGCCACCAATCCAGCGCCGATCGCAATGTCGCGCGCCGAATGAATAAGCCTTTTACAGGCAGCGATCGATGTTGGACTTTGATCCGCGGCACGTTTCGCCAAATCAATGGCCGCCGGGAGCGACGCCCCCTGCTCGACAACCTCCTCAACAAGACCGAGCGTCAACGCTTTCTCAGCGGACACGCGCTCGCCGCAGAGGATCATGCGCTTTGCCCAACCCTCGCCAACGAGCTGCGCTAAGCGCTGCGTCCCACCGGCGCACGGAAGCAACCCAACCCGGGCCTCAGGTAACGCAAGTGCTGCGTGCGACTCGGCGATGCGAATGTCACAGGCCAGCGCCACCTCCAAACCACCACCCATGGCGTAACCGTTGATCGCTGCTATTGATACGCCGCGGTAATCCGCGAGTGTCTCAAAGGCAGCTCCGAACGCATCACCCATGGCACCTGCGGCAACAGGATCGCCACTGGCAAACTGGTTCAAGTCAGCACCGGCTGAGAAAAACTTCTCCCCTTGACCCGTTATGACCAGCGCGCGAACCTCAGCCATAGCGTTAAGGTTGTTCACAACCGCCTCAAGCGCCGGAAGGCTCTCGAGATCCCAGGTATTGGCGGCTGGATTGTTTATGGTAACGGTGGCGATACCCTCTTCGATCGATACCAACACCTTTTCACTTGGGCTGACACTCATTGAATAACCTCCAGCGCGCCATCTATTAGCGCTTGTCGTGAAATGATGACCCGCATAATTTCGTTCGTCCCCTCAAGAATCTGGTGCACGCGCGTGTCGCGAACATAGCGCTCCATCGGATACTCGCGGATGTAACCGTAGCCGCCGAACAATTGCAGTGCGTCGTTACAGATCTTGAAACCGGCATCGGTGGCGAAGCGTTTGGCCATAGCGCAGTAAGTTGGCGCACTCGCGTCTTTGTTGTCGAGCTTGCTCGCTGCCAAGCGAATCATCTGGCGCGCGGCAACCAGCTCGGTGAGCATGTCTGCGATCTGGAACTGTGTGTGCTGAAACCCTGCAATGGTTGAATCGAACTGTTTGCGATCCTGCACGTACGCTGTGGCATCGACGATCGCCTGCTGAGCTGTACCTACTGAGCACGTCGCGATATTGATGCGCCCACCATCGAGGCCTTCCATAGCGATGGAAAATCCCTGTCCCTCTTCACCCAAACGATTAACCGCGGGCACACAAACATCATCGAAGCTGATTTGGCGGGTAGGCTGCGCATTCCAGCCCATCTTGTGCTCTTTCTTACCGTAGCTAATACCCTCAAGGTCAGCCGGCACCAAAAAAGCGGTAATACCGCGGGCACCCGAATCACCGGTTCGCGCCATCACCACCAGCACATCGGTATCCCCAGCTCCTGAGATAAACACCTTGCTTCCCGAGAGGCGGTACACATCGCCATCCCGCTTGGCTGATGTTCTGAGCGATGCAGCGTCAGAGCCGGCTCCGGGCTCGGTCAAACAGTAAGACGCAAGCTTCTCGCCAGCGACTAGCGCAGGACACCACTCATCGATCACCGACTGCTGACAGTACTTACCAATCATCGCTGTCGCCATATTGTGAATCGTCAGGAAGGCAGCAGTCGTTGTACATCCTCGGGCCAGCTCTTCCACGATCAAGCTCGCATCGAGTCGTGACATTCCAAGACCGCCGGCTTGCTCTGGGGTATACATTCCCATGAAGCCAAGATCGCCCGCGGCTTTTAGCGCCGCTTTTGGAAAGATCGACTCCTCGTCCCATTGTGCGGCGTGAGGACGAAACTCCGACTGCGCAAATTCTCGTGCGCTCGCCGCGTAAGCCCGCTGCTCTTCGCTTAATTCAAAATTCATAGCTTGGTCTCTACTCACTCAAGGCCGTTAGTCTATGCCATAGCGGACATTACCGGGACGTCCGAATGATGATTAGGTGGTAACAAAATTATCATCTCAGCCATTACTGTCGCGACATCCAAAGCGATTGACTACTAGGCCTGCGATTGTCCCTGGACATTTCGCGATAACAGCACCCGGTGTTATTGTCTTTGGATGGCTGTAAGCTCGCAAAAAAACACGATTTTCTTCATTCAAAAAATACAAAATGTCTAGACTAGAAGCCACCACAGCCGCCTTTGCACAAACGATCGATAAGCTCGGAACGGACGAATTTGTTCCGACGCTGGCGGATACCCTGTGTCAGCTTGCGACCGCCGACGATGCAACTGTGATCGTTTACGGCCAAGAAGAAATGCCCTCGGTCGTCTTTGCCCGGCCCCTCAAAGGAAAATACGAAAGCACCCTGAGCACTTATTTGACCGGACCTTTTTTGCTCGATCCGTTTTATAGAGCGGCAGCCTACGACCAACAATTTGGTGTGTTTAGGCTCGCGGATCTCGCACCATCCAGCTTTCGCCTATCCGAGTACTACAAGAATTGGTATCGGACCTGTGGCTACGAAGACGAATGCGGGCTCTTGATAAAGCTTTCCGAGGACAACTTTCTTAATATTTCAATTGGCCTTACGGACGCCGGCGCACGATTCAAGAAAAAACATGCACGAGCGTTATCTGAGGTATACGAGATAACAAGCGCTCTGTGCCGCAAACACTTCGACGATATCCTCAAAGCCAAAGTGCCTACCCTGCGAGAGCGGATGCACCGTTCACTGGCAGCATTTGGTGCCAGCATGCTGACTAAGCGCGAACGACAGACAGTAGAGCTTGTCCTGCTCGGGCATAACACGCGACTCATCGCCGAGAAACTAGGCATCTCTGTCGAGACGGTCAAACTGCACCGTAAACATGCCTACGCAAAGCTCGACATCAGCTCTCAAGCTGAGTTGTTTTTCCTCTTCATGGAAGCCCTCTCACACTGGTCAGGTGACCCCGACACTGATCCGCTTATCGCTTATATGGGGAACAACTGAGCGTGGCAGGGCTATCACTGGCTGATGGTTTCGCCGCGCTGAATCGCGGCGATCTCGCGACCGCAGGCGCGGCCTGCAAGCTCGCTTTACAGAACGACCCGCAGCACGTGCCCGCACACTTTCTCGTTGGCCTCGTTGCTCTAGAAGGACAACAACGGCGAGTTGCTCACGACGCGTTTAAATCGGTGGTTAAGCTCGACCGAAACCACGCAGCGGCTTGGGCGCACCTAGCGAAGTTAAACGTCGGCGAAGGCCGGATAGCGGCGGCAGAGTCAGCATTGAAAGAAGTACGGCGGATTCAACCCAACGACCCTATGGTGATTGAGCTGACAGGTACGGTGCTAAATTCACTCGGCGAGTACGAGGCGGCAGAACTCTTTTTTGAGCGCGCGCATCAGATGGTACCCAACAACCCTTCCGCATTAATGAATCTAGGGAATGTTCGAGTATTTCTTGGAAAGATTGATGATGCAGTCGGTCTGTTCAAGCGCGCTATTGCTCTCGAGCCCAATAGCGCGCAGTGCCACTGGGGCCTCGCCAATTCGGAAAAAGCCAAGACCCAAGCCCACATCGATCAAATGCAAAGTTTGATCGCGTCGGGGCGCCAGTCAAAACGCTCGCAAGGTTTTCTGCATTACGCCATCGGTAAAGAAAGTGAAGACCTAGGCGATTGGCAAACAGCATTCTCTGCCTTTAGTCAGGGCGCAAAAGCACGCCGGGAAACGGTTGAGTTCAATGAAGCCGACGAAATCGCCATGTTTGAAGCCATCAAAGCAACCTACACGGCAGACTGGCTGGCAGCGCGTCCACCCGGTATGGACGATCCATCACCCATATTTGTGCTGGGTCAGCCACGAACCGGCACCACGCTCATCGAGCGAGTGATTACGAGCCACTCTCAGGTACTTTCAGCAGGTGAGCTACAGCAGTTTGGCCTCGCTGTTCGTCGGGCTTCGAGGCACAACGACCCTAAGCGCTTCTCTCGGGATCTGTTCCTAGCCGCGGCAGAGGTAGACCCGGCGGAAATTGGAAAAATGTACCTACGCTCTACCGCCAAGCAACGTGCGAAGAAGCCCTTTTTCGTCGACAAATTGCCCGTCAATTACCTCAATGTGCCACTCATTCTAGCGGCGCTGCCCAAGGCCAAAATTGTGCACCTTGTGAGAGGGCCAATGGACGCTTGCTTTGCGAGCTTCAAACAACTGTTTGCGGATGCTTATCTGCATTCTTACGATCAGGGTGAGATGGCACGACACCACGCGCGTTATCGCGATCTGATGGCGCATTTTCACAAAGAGTTCCCGGGTAACATCGTCGATGTGCGCTATGAAGATGCGGCGCGAGATCTGGAACCCAACGCCCGCAGGTTGATTGCCGCATTGGGACTCGAATGGGAAGACGCCTGCTTGAACTTCCATGAGAGTAGCTCAGGGGTGGCGACGGCAAGCTCAGTACAGGTCAGGGAACCCGCACACACACGCTCTATTGGCCGGTGGCGTCGCTATGAAACCGAGCTTGCGCCGATGGTTGCTGAGCTCAATCGACTGGGGGTTCCCTTAGATTGAGGCGAGAGTATACTTGTCTATTACTTAACCGAGGCTCACGCCTCTTGCTTGGATGACGGACGAGTCCGCATCATAGACCGAACAGTAGAAACAAAAAAATCGAGTGACGTCTCAACGTTCGTCGCTCAGCGCCACCCGAGGAAATCACTATGTCAAAAGTCTTTGGCACCAAACCCAACGCCAAGCTCGTATTGCCGCTAGCAGTATCAGCAGCGCTTATCAGTACGGGACCGGCAGTCGCACAAACACTTGAAGAAGTGATCGTTGTAGCCACCAAACGTGAGCAGGGGGTTATGGATGTGCCTCTGGCAATCACCGCCCTGTCTGGTGACTTCATTGAGGATACCAACCTTAACGATGTAAAAGACCTGATTTCCTACACCCCAGGCGTTAGCGGTAACTCTCAAGACTCCTACATCGACGCCGTGAGTATTCGAGGCGTGCGCACTCAGGACTTCGGTGTCGGTGGCGATCCGTCATCGGCTTTTTTCAAAAACGATCTCTACGAGGGGCGAAACGGATCAGCCGTAACGAGCCTGTTCGATGTTGAGCGCGCTGAGATCTTGCGAGGCCCTCAAGGCTTCCTGTTTGGTCGTAATTCGATCGGCGGTGCTTTCAGTGTGCACACGCGCAAAGCTGAAATCGGCTCGAACGATGCGTTTATCGATTTCGACTTCGGACAGCGCGAGCACGCAGTATTCGAAGGTGCGGTAAATATTCCGATCAACGATAGTTTTGCGATGCGTTTGGCGGGCTACAGCTCACACGAGGAAGGGTTCGCCAAGAACGTCTTCTCGGGTCGCGACGTCATCGATCACAGCAAGAAGGCTGTGCGCTGGTCTACTCACTTTGAATCAGACGCCCTATCTATCGACACCGTCGTCGATTGGGAGGATCGCAAGCAATCAGGCTCCATGTATCGTGCCATCGATAGCGGTGATATTTGGGAGACACTCGACAACTATATTGTCGATGACACGACAGTTCGCGGTAATAGCCAACAAATTGACTCAGACCTCGAGGGCGGCGATGCCGACATTGGCGACCTGCTGACAATCGGCGTCTTCATTGACTACGATTTGGGCTTTGCAACGCTCACATCAAACACCGGTTACAAAGACCACGATTACTATTATTCAGAGGATTACGACGGTACGTCTTTGAATATTAATAACTTCCAGTTCGAGCAATCGGGCCAGTACTTCCAACAGGAATTGCGCCTGGTTAGTAATGATGAGGGCCCATTAAGCTGGTACACCGGTGTGTCTTATTACGACGAAGACCTCGACGCTGAGTTCACCGCTATTGGCTCAGAAGACTTGATGTGTCAGTACTACCTGAACTACTACGCCGAGTATTACGGCTATGAGTTTTACAGCGGATGTTCTGACTACTATACCGACTTCTATCCAAGTTCAGACGGTAACCTTGTGGAAACCGGCATGCTCAAGGGTAAATACTCAGGCTGGGCCGCTTATGTAAACTTGGACTACCAGGTTACAGATGAGCTTGTCGCCTCGGTCGGTGTTCGTTACACCAAAGACGACAAAGACTTTGGCATCTTGGTACCTGAACCCGAAAGCTACTTAGGTCCCTACTTCACCTACGGATTTGCAACCGCCGAGTACATCGAAGACTCGAAGTCTTGGAGTGATACAACGGCGCGCTTTGCCGTTACATGGACACCTAATGACGATGCCATGTTCTTTGCCAATTACACGCAAGGCTTTAAGTCTGGCGGGTTCGGAAGTTTCTGGATCGAAGACGCTAACGGAAACCCTCCTGCCTATGAGACAGGCATTACGCAGGGCGATGGCTACTTACCCGGCTCATTCCGACCCGAAGAGATGGACTCTTACGAGATCGGCTTCAAGACGAGCTATCTCGACGGTGCGGGTAATTTCGACCTCACAGCGTTTATGTATGACTACACCGACGCACAGGTCATTAGCTACGTAGACGTCGATTTTGACGACGATGGTGTCATTGATGCGTTCTCTGGACGCGTGCTTAACGTAGGTCAAACCGACGGCATGGGTGTCGAGGCTTCGACCACCGTAGCGGTGAACGACTACACAACGCTGTATTTATCGCTGGGCTACCTAAACACTGAAGCAACTGGCCTTGAGGACATTTGTAGCCTAGACGGACCCGGTGGCGAAGGCACCGGCTGTGAAGGAAGCCGCGTTTTCTGGGCGCCCAAACTGACCGGTGCCGGCAAGCTCGATGTCGACGTTCCGGTTAACGGCGGCACCATCGCATCGAGCTTCGAAGTGTCCTACGAAAGCGAACGCGGCGGAAGCTGGGAAGGCTATCGTGAAGGGATGATTGGCTCGTACGCCGTGGCAAACCTACGCGTTGGCTACGAGTCTGACAACAACTGGTACGTGCAGGCCTACGCCGAGAACTTGTTCAACGAGTTTACCTGGGACGGCTACAACGCCAATGGCGGTATCTTACCTTCCCACTTCTTTGGCCCAATGCGACCAAGAACGATCGGTATCCGGACAGGTATTAGCTGGGACTAAACACCGCTTTCACGCCTATGAATCGGCCAGCAATCCCTCGCGGTGCGCTGGCCGAGACGTTTCTGGGGACAGCCAAATAGCGATAAACATCGGCGCAAAGTCCGGATCCTCAACGGCCCCAAGCCAGTTGCCGTTGAAATAAAAACGACTTACACCTGACGCGTCGACATCAAAGGTGATGGTGTCGCCTTTACTCACGTCCGGCCATATCATCTCGAGGTACTTGACCCAGCTCGCCTGCCGCTTATCCGTAAAGCCCAAATGATTCCATTCCTTGGTGGTCTGGCTCGCCAGTACGCTACCCAAAATATTACGCGCGTAAGTGAGCTCATAGCGAAACGAGGTTTTGGGGTCCCGCCACTCACCTGTCTCGGTGAAGAGCACCGAGTCAAACACCTTGAAGACCATTACTCGAAGAGAAGATTTACCCACCTGCTTGAGCGGCGGAAGCGCATCATAGGCTATGAGCTGTGAAGAGGCAGAGGTAGCCGCATCCTCGGTTCCTGAGGTCACGTCTTTATCCGAGTCACTAGCCTGCACTGTCTGAGCCATAAAGACTGTCGCCACAACCAAAATGGCTAGAAGTCTTCGATAGATAGGGCCTTTTACACCGTCTGTCATACCGCCTGCTTTCGATACTGACTAAATCGCACCATGAGTGGCAGCATAATCATCCACAGCGGTACCAATAGGATCATCGTGTTCACCTCGCCGAGTGGAAGCGTTACTGCACCAAACTTTTGCCCTGCCAGATAGTTCATCGGCGCGATGGCACCCAGCACGACGGGGCGCCACCAGCTCTCTCCCAGAAACGCCATTGCTCGAGGCAGCGCCGTTGGAAACACGCACCACAAGCACACCATCCAAATCGGGAACAGCTGATCGCCAAAATGAAACACACCCAGCAGGGTCAGCGCAAAATCGACGCCTAAGCCGAGAGCCAAGCAGGGCAATACACGGCGTAACTCGAGCCGTAAGTCTGCCACTGCCCAGTAATGAAAGGCCATGAGGACAAACGTCAATAAAAGCCAATCGTCGCGACCGACCACACAGCTAAACCACGTCGTTTGAAACCAAACGGCATTAAACCAGGATTTTTCTACAATATTCATGCTGCTGATACGACAGACTCAGCACTTAAGATCTCGCCGTCTAACTAACACCGTAAAATTGTGCAGTCTTATCGAGGGCCGCTGCTAAACGGGAGACCAACGCATCTGCTTCATCGGTCGTCGTCACAAAAGGCGGCGACATGATCATTGCATCGCCCGTCTGGCGCACCATAAGGCCACTCTCAATCGCCCGATCGCGACAATACACCGCCGCCCCCGACTCTGGAGCAAGGCGCTCTCTTGAACCTTTGTCACGTACGAGCTCCACTGCAGCCACAAGCCCCTTGGAACGCACTTGGCCAACAATCGGATGATCAGCAAGACCTTGAAGCGCAGCAGTAAAGTGGGGGGCCAAGACCGACGTTGATTGCGCCAGAATGTCGGTGTTCTGCAGAACATCCATTGTCGCCAAACCCGCGGCACAAGACGCAGGATGGCCTGAATACGTCAGACCATGGGCAAACTCACCACCACTACCCAGTAGAACGTCAGCTACTTTATCGCTGACCAAGCAGCCACCGAGTGGCATATAGCCATTGGTGACGGCTTTGGCAAAGGTAATCAGGTCGGGCTTCGTATTGTAGGTTTGAAAACCAAATAAGTTACCGGTGCGCCCGAAGCCGCAAATGACCTCATCGGAAATGAACAGGATGTCACGCTCGTCGAGAATTTTTTGAACGGCAGGCCAGTAGGTATCTGGCGGGATAATGACACCACCCGCTCCCTGAATAGGCTCAGCGATGAACGCCGCCACGTTGCCCTCTCCGAGCTCATCGATTTTCTTTGCAAGCTCGTTGGCGGCCCACAGACCAAACTCATCCGAACTCATATCACCACCCAGTTCGAACCAGTGAGGCTGCTCAATGTGGCGAATGTAATCCAAGCCTTCGGTCTGTTCGTGCATTGCACTCATACCACCTAACGAGCCGGCGGCAATGGTACTTCCGTGGTACGCGTTTTTACGGCTGATGATTAGACGCTTCTCAGGCTTGCCGAGGAGCTGATAATACCGATGCACAAACTTGATCTGGGTATCGTTTGCCTCAGACCCTGAATTGGTGAAGAAAACCTTGTTGAAATGTGCAGGCGCCATGCTGGTGAGTCGGGAGGCCAACTCCACCGCAGGCTGGTTCGAACACTTAAAGAAATTGTTATAGAACGGCAACTCCATTAATTGATCGGCCACGGCTTGCTTAATGCCATCTTGGCTGTAGCCAAGGCTGCAACACCACAG
>OCRG01000015.1_pt1 | contig 27689 bp, 31 predicted proteins | sample 1535071 | NCBI WGS metagenome assembly OCRG01 (sample SAMEA3275605, study PRJEB22092) | marine metagenome | biome: ENVO:00000447; feature: ENVO:00002042; material: seawater | collected 2014-06-22T16:30:00+00 | depth 0 m
AAGGCGTCAACCGCCGCTAGCGCCTCATCTGATGCTATCTCACCGCGCCGTTCAAGGTCAGCGAGTCGGCTGAGTGCAGTTTCTAAACGCCCTCTCGCTACGCGCTGATTACTCGTCAAAATCGAAAGCCGGATTTTTAGCTCACGTAATGCCCGGTCACGAGCCGCATCAATATCATCAACAGTACTGTAGCGTAGGAGCAAAAACCGATCCCACTCGGCTAGTCGTGCACGCTCCGCTTCCGCGCTCCGCTGTAGCCGCTCGACCAGATCTTTGTCATTTAGCTCAGAGCTGCTCAGCTGACGTGGAACAACTTCGATGACCTCACCGAGAGGATTTAGAACCTCGTATCCCCGGCCAGCGAACTTGGCGGGTACATGCCAATCAACGACAGTGCCGCCTTCGTTGTTCTTATAGCGGTATAAGTTATCCGCATTAACGATCGAGCAGCTGAACAACGCCAAGACCAACGCCAGTCGCTTAAACACCATATTGCTCCCGGTACGCATTCATTTTCCGCAAACTAGCCTCAAGGCCCGCTTGAGATTCGAGCCACTCGATTATGTCATGCATGTTTATAACAGAAGTTACCGTCAAGCCAAGGGTAGCTTGAACTTCCTCTACAGCCGACTGCTCCCCCACACCACGCTCGCAACGATCAAGACCGATGACAACACCCACGGGATTCGCGCCGCATTCTCTGATGAGCTCAACAGAATGACGAATGGCCGTCCCTGCGGTAATGACATCATCAATGATTAGAATATCACCCTGCAAAGGGGCACCTAACAGAATCCCTCCCTCACCGTGTGTTTTCGGCTCTTTTCTATCAAAGGTGATCGCAAGATCTTTTCCGTAATCTCGTTGCAGCGCAATACCCGCCGCTGTTGCCAGTGGAATGCCTTTATAGGCGGGGCCAAAGAGACCATCTAGATGTTCCAGCATCGGCTGCGCTGCTTTAGCGTAACAAGCGCCCAACGTTGCCATCGCCTCACCGCTCGAAAAAACGCCAGCATTAAAAAAGTACGGACTTACGCGACCAGATTTCAACGTAAACTCACCAAACTTTAGCGCCCCAAAACGGATAGCTAGCTCGATAAACTGATGTTTGCTTTCTGATTCCTGCATCAAAAGGCTCCAATGAAACGCCAAAATAAAATGGTAAAGATTTAACCAAGCGATGTCTTGGCGTTTTAAGTCACAAACCAACTGGCGTAGTATACCTGCGATGCTATTTGGGAAACAGAAATGAAGGTGTTGTCACTGGTGGTAGATGGCCTTGAGCGCGCTCGCGAAGATGGGCTCGTGCCATGGGTATTTCAGCAAGGTGCTGACATCATCTGCTTACAAGATACGCGTTGCTCCGAATATTCACTTACCTCGAACGATTTTTTCCCGAGCGACTATCACGCGTATTTTGCTGATAACTACGATAACCACCGAATCAATGGCGTCGCTATCTATTGTCGAGAAATGCCAAAGGCCATCATGTTTGGCTTAGGATTCATGGATTACGACCCTCTGGGTCTGTATATCCAAGCAGATTACGCCGAATGCAGCGTTGGTAGTATTTTGGTGCCGTCATCAAGGTCAGAAAATGCCACTCAAAAGATGCATTTCCTCAATCAGCTCAGTGGCCATCTACAGAAAGTACGCAATAAAAAGCGTGAATTCATCCTCTGTGGTGGATGGGAGCTTGCGTGGCAACCTAGAGACGCCGAAGAGTCGGGTAACCGACTTGATATCACCGGGTTCAGCATTGAAGAACGAGACTGGCTAGGTTCACTCTACCGGGCTGGCTACACGGATGCCTTCCGGCAAGTCGACCACGAAGAAGACGATTTCACATGGTGGCCTGAGGGTGACGACAAGCCTGGCCTGCGAACTGACACCCATATCATTTCCGATGGGCTTGCCGAGAGGGTTACAGCGGCTTACGTCGAGAGCGAAGAGGCTTTTTCCAGCCACGCGCCCGTAATTATCGACTACGACATCACCCTATGATGTAGCCAGTACCGCTAGTTGTGCCGCATTAAGCTCGGCGCCTGCCGCTTCTGCAAGATCTAACAATGCGTTCAATTCGCTTCGGCTAAAAACCTGCTCTTCGGCTGTTCCCTGTACTTCAATGAGACCACCATCAGCCAACATAACAATATTCATATCGCTGTCCGCGGTTGAGTCTTCAGGATAATCCAGATCCAAAATCGGCGTGCCTCGCCACATCCCTACGGATACTGCGCAAACCATGCTTCTCAGAGGGTCATTTTTTAACTCTCCAGAACGCTGCAAAGCATTGAGCGCAGAAACGACCGCAACACTCGCTCCTGTAATGGCTGTGGTTCGGGTACCGCCGTCAGCTTGAAGCACATCACAATCAATGGTGATCGTTCGTTCGCCGAGCTTTTTTAAATCAATGCTTGCACGCAGCGATCGACCAATGAGCCGTTGGATTTCGACAGTGCGCCCACTCTGCTTGCCCCGCACGGCCTCCCTATCGACTCGGGAGTTCGTAGAACCGGGCAGCATGCCATATTCGGCGGTTAACCAACCCTGGCCTTTGCCGCGTAAGAACCCGGGCACCCCCTCACTTACAGAGGCGGTGCACAACACGCGCGTCTCACCAAAAGATGCAAGAACACTTCCCGCTGCCTGCTTGGTAAATCCCAGCTCAAACGAAACTTCACGCATTTGATCTGGTCGTCGTCCACTCGGTCTCTCACATGAAGTTGATGTCATTTCTCGCCTTTTTGTTGAGGGGTCTGTCGCAATAGATGTGCCTGAACAGTCTACTTGATAGACTAACCACTTTGTTAAACGTCGGAGTATTCCATGGCACAAAGCATGACAGGCTTTGCCAACCAAACCACGACCTTGGGCGAGTGGAAGCTGTCATTTGAGTGCAAATCTGTCAACAGTCGCTTCCTCGATGTAACGCTTAAACTGCCCGAAGCGCTCAAAGCAACAGAACCGCAGATCAGACAGGTGATTACCAACACCTTGTCCAGAGGCAAAGTAGAGCTGGCGATTCGCCTCGAGCGTGATGACAGCACACCTGAATCGCGAGTCAACACGGCACAGCTTTTAGAGCTTGAAAAGGCGCTAGAAACTATCCGAAACACCTTGCCCAATGTAAACGCGCCATCAGCGCTCGACATTCTGCAGATGCCGGGCGTTTGGGTGAGCGAGCAAACAGATACCGAAAGTCTTATTGCCAGCTGTTTGGACTGCGTACCCGACTTGTTACAGGCGTTAATTAAGCACCGGAAATCCGAAGGTGAGCGCCTCGAAGCTATGCTCAAGGAGCGATGCGTCGGAATCTCGACTCTTGTCGCCTCCTATCGTGAGGAACTACCGAAGCTCAATAGCGCGCACCAGACAAAACTTCGCGAGCGAATCGCTGCTCTTGACGTTGACCATGACGAGAAGCGACTCGAGGAAGAGCTAGCCTATCTTGCTAATAAATCTGATGTAGCTGAGGAGCTTGATCGGCTTGAGGCACACATCGAGGCCATTTATGAGGCACTTCAAAGCGATGAGCCCTGTGGTCGACGACTCGATTTTCTCATGCAGGAGCTAAATCGTGAGGCAAATACACTGGGATCCAAAACAACCTCACTTACCACTACGACTACCGCAGTAGAGCTAAAAGTGCTCATAGAACAAATGCGCGAGCAGGTACAAAACCTTGAATGACAGAGAAGACGTAAGTGGCCAACTCTATGTCGTCTCTGCGCCAAGTGGAGCCGGGAAGACATCGCTCGTCAAAGCACTGGTAGAGGCCAACGAGCAACTGGCGGTTTCGGTTTCTCACACAACACGGGCCAAACGTCCGGGAGAAGTCGACGGCATTAACTACCACTTTGTTTCGATAGCCGAATTTGGTGCGGTGAGAGAACAAGGTGGATTCTTCGAGTGGGCACAGGTATTCGACAATTTTTATGGCACCAGCAAGCAGGGCGTGCTCGAGCAACTTAATCAAGGCATAGATGTCATTCTAGAAATAGACTGGCAAGGTGCCGCTCAGGTGAAACAACAAATGCCTGATGCTGTCGCAATTTTCATTCTGCCACCCTCTACTGCCGCATTGCGAGAACGCCTAACAGGCCGTGGGCAGGACGACTCGAACGTGATCGAAAGGCGAATGCAGTCTGCGCGAGATGAGATCTCACACTTTGGTGAAGCTGACTATGTTGTCTTAAACGACCGGTTTGAAACTGCGCTGAACGACCTGCAAGCCATCATAAAAAGTCAGCGACTATCTCAGCGCCACCAATCGATACGGCTGACCTCAGTCATTAATGATTTACTGGGATAATGATGGAAGACCAAGTGTCGACAACGACTGCATGCAACCGATATACTGCGCGCCCATTTCGTTTCAGGAAAACCGCATGGCACGCGTAACTGTTGAAGATTGCCTCGACAACGTCGATAACCGATTTGAACTCGTATTGTTGGCGGCTAAGCGCGCGCGTCAACTGAGCACAGGCGGCAAAGATGCGCTCGTGGAAGTCGAGTCAGACAAAGCAACGGTACTAGCGCTTCGCGAAATTGCCGAGGGTTTGATCACACCCGACATCATGGCTCGCGAGCACGAGCTCGAGGCAGAAGAGGAATTCGCTGCTAGCTTCGAGACTCCTGTACTCTAACCCGTACTCCAAGTAGCCCAGCCAAAGCTGAAACGCTAGGTCCCGTGTCAACGCCGCTACAAGCATTAGGAGCCTCTCTCACTGACGTCTCTCGTCGGTTGCGGCTCCAAACAACCTCCCGGCCTCAACTCCTTCCAACGCACAATCAACGACAGTCCCTGACTGGCTTCGAAGACGAGCTGAATACCTACTTGCCTCCCGCACAGGTAAGCCTGATAAAGCGCGCTTACTACTACGCTGAGCAAGCACATTATGGTCAGGCGCGCCGTACAGGTGAGCCCTATGTAACCCATCCTTTAGCCGTAGCCACCGTGCTGGCGCGGATGCATATGGACCACGAAAGTATCATGGCGGCGCTACTGCACGATGTCATCGAAGATACAGGGGTTTCTAAAGAAGACATACGCACACAGTTTGGCGAGGAGGTTGCCGATCTTGTCGATGGTGTGAGCAAGCTCACCCATGTGGAATTTGATAGCGCGGAAATCAAGCAAGCCGAGAATTTCCAAAAAATGGCGTTGGCCATGGCGCGTGATATTCGCGTAATTCTCGTAAAACTCGCTGATCGACTGCACAACATGAGGACTTTGGGTGCTCTCAAACCCGAGGCCAAAAAACGCATTGCCAACGAAACACTCGATATTTACGCACCGATAGCAACTCGACTCGGTATGAACGAAGTGCGCATGGAGTTTGAAGATCTTGGCCTGCGAACGCTTTATCCGATGCGAGCGCGACGAATCGAGGCAGCACGTGAAGCTGCGCGTGGCCGTCGTAAACAGCTAATAGAAGATATTACAGAGCAGCTTGAGCAGGCACTCGCGCGCGACAATATTGAAGGCCATGTGGTTGGACGCGAGAAACACCTCTATAGCATTTATTCGAAAATGCGGGAAAAGCGTAAGTCCTTCTCTGACATCATGGATATTTTCGCCTTTCGCGTCATTGTTGACGATGTGGATGCGTGTTACCGGACACTCGGAGTCGTGCACTCATTGTACAAACCCGTGCCAGGCGAATTTAAAGATTACATCGCTATCCCTAAGGCAAATGGCTATCAATCACTCCATACCGTTCTTCGAGGAATGCACGGTGTGCCTATTGAAATCCAGATCCGCACGCGCGACATGGAAGATATGGCCAACAACGGTATTGCAGCTCACTGGCTGTACAAGAGCAATCAGGACACTGCCAATATTCCACAGATGCGGGCTCGTGAATGGGTTAAAGGTCTGCTCGAGATGCAGCAAACCGCCGGTAACTCGCTCGAATTTATTGAGAGCGTCAAAGTCGACTTGTTCCCAGATGAGGTCTATGTCTTTACCCCTCGCGGCAAAATTATGGAGCTCCCTAAGGGCGCCTGTGCAGTTGATTTCGCTTACGCGGTGCACACTGATGTGGGTAATCGATGCGTCGCCTGCCGGATCAACAACCAATTGGCACCGTTATCAGAGCCGCTTGAAAGTGGCGTTAGCGTAGAAATCGTCACATCGCCAGCGGGAAGGCCAACCCCCTCATGGCTGAACTTCGTCGTTACCGCCCGCGCGCGATCTCAAATACGACATTTCCTAAAGCAACAACAGCACGAAGACTCGGTTGCGCTGGGGCAGAAGTTATTAACCAAAGCAATCGCCGCTCTATCGCCCGATGATGTTATCGATGGCACTATTATCAAAACGCGCGTTGAAGAACATTACCCAGCATCAAACTACGAGACCATTCTGACTGATTTGGCGCTGGGTAATCAGCTACCGCAAGTGGTGGCCGCAACCTTACTAGGACAATCAGGCGCATCCTTAGAAAACGATCAGAGTGCGATGGAGATCAAGGGTACTGAGGGTTATGTGCTTGTCTATGCAAAGTGCTGCTGTCCGCTGCCTGGCGATCCCATCGAGGGTTTCCTCAGCCCAGACCGCGGATTGGTTGTGCACCGGGAGACCTGTCGCAACCTCGATGATTTACGCGAGCAGCCCGAGCGCCTAATGCCGTTACGATGGGACGACCAGATCGAAGGGGCTTACCCTGTTGCTTTGAGAATTGAAATGGCGAATCAGCGCGGCATGATCGCCACCTTAGCGACGAAGCTCAGCGCGATTGGCCTCAACATTGAACGAATTTCTACCCAAGACGAATCGGTTCACTTCTCAAATATCATCATCGAACTGCAGCTCAACAGCCGAGTCCACCTGGCTCGCGTCATGAAGCGCATCCGCGTGATGGAAGGTGTCCGCAAAGTCGTTCGTTGCAGTCGGCGCTAATCAGTCCATAGCTTGAACACCACAGGTAAAACCATGAACAATCGCGCAGTTATCAGCACAGCAGCCGCTCCATCAGCCATTGGCCCTTACTCTCAAGCCGTAAAGGTCGGCAACACAGTCTGGATCTCCGGCCAAATCCCGCTTCACCCTGAGACAATGGAAATTGTCGCTGGCGGTATTGAGGCAGAAACGCGTCAGGTCTTCGCAAACTTGCAGGCGATTGCAGAGGCCGCTGGTGGGAGCCTAGATAACTCGGTAAAAATCAATATTTCACTCACCGACTTGGCTAACTTCCAAGTCGTCAACGGTGTGATGGCCGAAGTATTCAATGAACCCTACCCAGCACGGGCCTGTGTACAGGTTGCGGCGCTTCCAAAAGGTGTGCAGGTCGAGATCGAGGCCATCCTCGCAATTTGATCACGCCTTTTTTTATAGAAAGAGTCGCTTAAGTGTAAACAGCCGAGTGCCACGCTATGTGGCTGCCTGGCTCAAAGCTTCCTTGTAACCCTCACGGAAGCTCGGGTAGCGAAGTGAGAAACCCATTGCTTGCAGCTTGGCGTTACTCACTCGTCGATTTGCGCGTGGCTGGTTATCTCGCAGCCCCGAGGGCTCACGACCAAGCTCTTTAAAACACCAGGCTTCCAGCTCCCGTGTTGTCACCGGAGAGTTATCGTTGAGATTGAGCGTCGCTGGCAGCTTCTCTCCGCGAAGATCGCGTTTAATCATTTCAACAAGCAGGCTTGCTGCATCGTCTCTATGAATTCGATTGGTAAAGCCACTACCGACGCGAGATGAGAAGCCCTCGAGGATGGGTCGCAACATAATTGGATTCGCGCCGTCGTAAAGACCACTTGGCCGCACTACTGTGGTGGTTGCGTGGCGCCTAAAACAAGCCTCACCCGCAAGCAGCGCATCAACAAAGGGGTCTCCTGCCGCCAACAGTGAGTCCTCGTTTACCCAGCCGCCAGATCGCTCGGCGTACACGCGTGTCGACGATACGTAAATGGCCCGTCGGGTCTCACTCAGCAAACCCGAGTCAGCAATATTTTGTGCCGCCTTAGCATAGCCCTGCTGATAACCCGCGATATCACGACTCGCGGGCACCGGCGTAAAGATCAGGTAATCAGGCTTAATTTCTGCGGCTTTAACCAAGCCCTCGAGCGATCCATAGTCGCCATAAACCCGCTGGCTCAATGCGTCGGGCAAGGTCTGAGGATTACGCGAGACACCAACCACGTCTGCAACGGTGGAGAGAGACGACAAGGCGCGAGAGGCAAGGTCGCCAAAACCTATAAACATTACCGTTGGAGTCTTCACCTGTGTACCTTCGTCCCGCTATTATCAGTAGGCAAGGTAACCGAAGCTCACTGTGTCAAACAATATTCTTCAACTGCCACTCCGACAATTTAAAGGCGTTGGCCCAAAGGTTTTCAGCAAGCTTGAGTCCATGGGGCTGAAGACGGTTGAGGATTTGTTGTTTCACTTTCCGCTCAGGTACCAAGACAAAACGCGGCTCACTAGCATAGGCGAGCTGCAAGAAGGAATCGATGCGGTAGTCCGGGGCACGATCAGAGCCTCCGGCATTGCCAAAGGCAGAAGACCTACGCTGATTGCCAAAGTTGACGATGGCACTGGCTTGTTGACCTTACGTTTCTTTCACTTCCGCAGGGCGCAAGCATTACAACTCAAGGTCGGTGACACTATCACGCTCTTCGGGCAACCGCGCCTCGTTGGAGGCGGCCCCGAGTTTGCGCATCCTGAATATATCGTGGGCGACCGAGAAGCACAGCTAGAGGAAGCGCTAACGCCGGTCTATCCTGTTACCGAGGGAATGGGTCAGTCCACCATGCGCAACTTAACGCGACAAGCCCTCATCTATTTGACCCAGAATCCACCCGAAGACCTTCTTACAGACCTTCCTGGTAACAGCCCGTCGATTGCGGATTCGATCAAGTTCCTGCATCGACCGCCCCCCAAGGCTAATATTGCAGCGATTGTTGCGGGCGAGCACCCAGCACAACTGCGCTTAGCGCTGGAAGAGCTCGTTGCACATCAAATATCGCTACTATCGCGGCGTGCGCGAACACAACAAAAAAAAGCTATCTCAGTAGCGTCACAGGGTAAGCTGGCTGCTGCTATTGGTGATGGGCTTCCCTTTAAACTAACAGCGGCGCAAACAAGAGTCTGCTCAGAAATCTTGGCGGATCTGCGAAAATCCACCCCGATGCTTCGGCTTTTGCAAGGTGATGTTGGGTCCGGCAAAACGCTTGTCGCTGCTATGACCGCCGCGCATATGGTCGAAGCAGGACATCAAGTCGCTTTGATGGCGCCGACAGAGCTTCTCTCCGAACAGCACTTTTCAGGCTTCCAGAAATGGTTTGAGCCTATGGGAGTTAAGGTTCTGTGGCTCACAGGTCAGGTAAAAGGTAAGGCGCGCAAAACAGCCCTTGAAAGTATCGAGGCGGGCGAGGTTGATATCGTTATCGGCACACACGCCTTGTTTCAGGATACGGTCGTATTTAAATCTCTGGGGCTTGTACTGGTCGACGAGCAACACCGTTTTGGCGTCAACCAACGACTCTCCCTTACGCAACGAGGATTGAACGAGGTTACTCCACATCAGCTCACGATGACCGCCACACCCATCCCCAGAACACTCTCCATGGTGGCGTATGCCGATTTGGACTGCTCAACAATCGACGAGCTACCTCCGGGTCGGAAGCCCATAACAACAGTACTAATCGATAACGAACGGCGACAAAGTGTTATCGAGCGCGTGGGAAATGCCTGCCAACAAGGCCGGCAAGCCTACTGGGTGTGCGCACTGATTGAAGAGAGCGAGGCGCTTGATGCGAACGCAGCAGAAGTCACAGCGGCGCAATTAACCGACGCGCTTCCCAATCTTCGCATTGGGCTTCTACATGGCCGCGTTTCCAGTCAGGAGAAGGCGGAGATAATGGCGGCTTTTGCTCATGGCAATTTAGACATCTTAGTGGCAACAACGGTCATCGAAGTTGGCGTCGACGTTCCCAACGCCAGTCTGATGATTATTGAGAATGCAGAGCGATTCGGGCTGGCCCAGCTTCACCAACTGCGAGGTCGGGTAGGGCGCGGCGCCGTTGAGAGCCACTGCTTGCTGATGTACCAATCACCACTCAGTCAAACCGCTCGCGAAAGACTCTCAGTCATGCGCGAGTCTCAAGATGGCTTTGTATTGGCAGAGAAAGACCTCGAGATCAGAGGGCCGGGGGAGGTGTTGGGCACGCGCCAAACAGGCGTTTCCTCGTTCCGCGTTGCGCAATTGCCAGAGCACGATCATTTACTGGAGGACGCGCAGTCGATAGCGTCCAACCTAGTCAGCACAGATACAGCTCGCGCAGAAAAGATAGAGCAGCGCTGGACTCGCAGCCTCGAGGCTTTTGCACATGTTTAATGGTACTAGTGGATCTTAATCACGGCTTACAGCTTCTTGCAGTCGCGTTTTACAGCTACCATTCGCAGCTATGAGGATAGGCTTTAAATCATGACTGCGCTCCCATCACGAAAGATCGCTGCGTTATTACGCGTTATGCGCTTTGATAAGCCAATCGGTACTTATTTGCTATTAGCGCCAGCGCTTTGGGGCCTGATCATTGCCTCATCAGGCGTACCCACTCTGTTCCTGTTAATCACGTTTTTTGTGGGTGCTTTTGTCATGCGTTCAGCGGGCTGCACAACCAACGACCTAACCGACAGAAACCTAGACGGATTCGTTGAAAGGACGCGAGACCGGCCATTGGTGACCGGTGAAATATCCGTTTTTGAGGCGATGAGTTTGCTAGTTTTTCTGCTGGCTATCGCACTCTGGTTAGTCATCCAGACAAATTGGCTAACCGTTCAGCTCTCGATAGTGGGAGCCCTTCTTACAATCATTTATCCCTTTATGAAGCGCATTACCCACCTACCACAAGTGGTGCTGGGTGCTGCATTTTCCTGGAGCATCCCGATGGCCTTTGCTGCAGCACAGAACGAACTGCCCCAAGGCCTTTGGTGGTTATTCGCCGCGAACCTGTTGTGGGTAGTCGTCTATGACACGCAGTACGCGATGGTAGATCGTGAGGATGACCTGGAGGTCGGCATTAAATCTACCGCCATCTTGTTTGGTGAGGCAGACACACGAATTATTTTATTGTTACAAATTTTGTGCTTGATTTGCTTCGTAGCAACAGGCCTAAGCTTTGATCTCGGGCCCGTTTATTACGTCGCTATTGCTATGGTTGCAGGTCTATTTCTGCGTCACCAACAGCTAATCAGCAACCGTTCGCGCGAAAAATGTTTCCAAGCGTTTAACGAGAGCAAATGGATTGGCCTCATTGTGGCGGCGGGTTTGCTGGGACATTTTGCGGTCTACCCCGTATAAGCAATGATGCAAACAAAGCGGTAGTCACGTGGAACTTCAAATATTTCCAAATGTAAAAGACCTCCCCTCGGATCAGTGGGAGCAGGCATTTTCATCGGGCTACCCATTTCTAAAACAGCGGTTTTTGGGGGGCTTGGAATCGTCTGGTAGCACCGGCGGCAACTCTGGCTGGCAAAACTGCCACCTGATCATGAGCGAAGGTAATGCACCACTGGCCATGGCGCCAGGATTCCTAAAAAGCCACAGTTACGGCGAATATGTGTTTGACTGGTCATGGGCAGATGCTTGGCATCGAAGTGGCCTCGAGTACTATCCCAAGCTCGTGACCGCCATTCCCTTCACGCCGGCAACCGGCCCTCGCATTTGGACCAACGAGAACGCTAAGCATGCGCTGCCCAGCTTTGTTGGCGCGGTTACCCGCTGGTGCGAGTCAGAGAAAATCTCTAGCTGGCACATCTTGTTCCCCGAGGAAACAGCGTCACGAGAGTTGGCTGATCTGGGCTTAGTACAGCGGATGACCACCCAGTTTCATTGGTTTAACCGCGGTTACTCCTGCTTCGATGACTTTTTGAGTGAATTTAATAGCCGAAAGCGCAAAGCACTTAAGAAGGAGCGCACTGCGATGGCGGCTCAGAACCTCAGGTTATTTACCAAAACGGGGTCTGAAATATCCGAGCATGACTGGGCCTTCTTTTACTATTGCTATCAAACAACCTATTTGAAACGCAGTGGTCACGAGGGCTACCTAACGGGTGATTTCTTTACCGAAGTCTGTCCGTCAATGGGTGAAGATACCGTTATGGTTATTGCACATGAAGGCGAGAACCCCGTCGCAGCAGCGCTCTATTTTGTTGATGAAAAAACGCTTTATGGGCGTTACTGGGGTTGTTTAAAAGAGTTTGACTTCTTGCACTTTGAAGCCTGCTACTACCGCGGCATCGAATACTGCATAGAGAAGGGGCTGTCGCGTTTTGATCCCGGCGCGCAGGGCGAGCACAAAATTCAGCGCGGCTTTGAGCCGACGCTGACGTACTCAAACCACTGGATCGGCGAGCCGAGACTTAAAGACGCGGTAGCAGACTTTTGCCGGCGCGACTGTGACCACGTCAGACGTTATCGCGATGAGGCAGCAACACTGCTGCCCTTTAAACAGCAGGGCTCTTAAGCCGGCGCCTCATCACGCAAGAAGACCCATTGATCCCCCTTGGACTCAGCTTCGCTGTAGTAATAACCCGCCTCGGCGAAGGACTTTAGGGCTTCGGGTTCTGTTATGCGGTTATCAATGATGTACCTTGCCATGATGCCTCGCGCCTTCTTGGCAAAGAACGAAATCATTTTGTACTGACCGTTTTTAAAGTCCTTAAACTGCGGCGTGATGACATCGGCGTTCAGCAGTTTAGGCTTAACTGCTTTGAAATACTCATTAGACGCAAGGTTGATCAAGATGTCTGTGCTCGCGCTGGCTAAATCATCATTCAATGTGTCGGTTAACTGCTCACCCCAAAACTCATAGAGGTTTTTACCTCGCTGGTTCGCAAACTTCAGTCCCATTTCGAGACGATAAGGTTGCATCAGGTCGAGCGGACGGAGTAGACCGTACAGCCCCGAGAGAATACGAAGGCGATCTTGCGCAAAAATGAGATCTTCTTCAGACAGTGTCTCTGCCTGCAAACCCGTGTAAACATCGCCCTTAAACGCAAGGACCGCCTGCTTAGCGTTATCTGACGTAGACTCGACTTGCCAGTTCATGAACCGCTCGTGATTCAAGTGAGCGATCTGTTCGCTTACGCCCATCAAGCTACGAATGTCATCGGGGTTGAGGCCTCTTGCATCCTCAACAAGGAGCGCCGACTGGTCCATAAACCTGGGCACAGTGGATGATTGAGTGATGGGCGCCGTATCGTAATCGAGCGTTTTTGCGGGTGACAGGACAGTAAGCACGGTGATTCTCTCTGCAATTGCTGTTCACTCGATGATAACCTTCAACGTCGTCTTGAGAAACGGGTTAACACAGTGAACTACTGGGCAACTTTTGCGCAGACCATCAACCACACCAATCGGACAATTGGCAGTGGTGTTGCGGTCGCGAGTATTGCAATGGCACTGGTCACCACGGGAGTCGTTATTCTCCGCTATGGCTTTGAACAAGGAGCCATTGCCGCTCAAGAATCTGTGCTTTACTTACACGGCACCCTATTTATGTTGGGCGCAGCGCCCACCTTGCTTGCAGATAAGCACGTGCGCGTTGACGTCTTCTATCGCAACTTCAGTCCTCGCCAGCAAACCTGGGTAAATACACTTGGCCACGCCTTATTCACAACACCGATATGCCTGCTCATCATCTTTGGCTCTTGGAACTATGTTGCTGAGAGTTGGTCAATCATGGAGTCCTCACCCGAGCCCGGTGGCATTCCAGCGGTCTTCCTACTAAAGACGCTTATCCCCGCCATGGCAGCACTTCTTTTACTTCAGGCGATAAGCGCCATCATCAGTGGCCTGATTGAGTTGAGCGAGGTGCCCGCCAATGATTGAAGGTGAGTTAGCACTTGCTCTCTTTGCAAGCGTTTGTATTCTTCTACTTTTTGGTTTTCCAGTTGCGCTCACCCTCGGTGGCACGGCGTTGTTGTTCGCCGCATTTGGCGTCATTGCGGGCCACTTTGATGCCAGCTTTGTAGCCGCTTTATCCGGCCGAATCTTTGGCACCATAACGAATGAAACGCTAGTAGCCGTCCCCTTATTTATTCTGATGGGCGTCACACTCGAACGCGCGAAAATTGCTGAAGAATTACTCACAGCAATGGCGAATGCATTGGGTAACCGGACCGGCGGATTAGGCATGGCGGTCATCATCGTCGGCGCGCTCTTGGCGGCTAGCACTGGCATCGTAGGCGCGACCGTCGTCACCATGGGTGTGCTCGCACTGCCTTCCATGTTGCGTGCCGGATACGACCCCAAGCTAGCAACCGGATTGATTTGTGCAACAGGAACGCTCGGACAGATCATCCCACCATCGATCGCACTTGTACTGCTCGGCGACATTATGTCGACCGCCTACCAACAGGCGCAGCTTCAGAGCGGGATAATCAACACGCAAACTGTCTCGGTTGGAGATCTCTTTGTCGGCTCCCTCCTACCCGGCGTCGTACTGGTAGGCCTCTATCTAAGCTATTTGCTCTTCATCGGCTGGCGTAATCCAACAAGCTGCCCTCCACCAAAGGACGAAACAGGAACTGCGGACACCAAGGTCTTAGGCGCAATTGTTCCGCCACTCGCCCTGATAACCGTTGTGCTTGGGTCAATTATCTTGGGCGCAGCGACACCGACCGAGGCCGCAGGTGTTGGTGCTGTAGGCGCGATGATCCTGGCGGCTTACAAGTCCGCGCTCAGTACCACAGTCATGAAAGAGATTGCTCGCTCCACTATGGAGACCACCAGTATGGTCTTCCTGATTTTGATCGGCGCTGCACTGTTTTCGCTGGTGTTTAGAGGCTTCGGCGGTGACGAGATGATCGAGGCATTCTTCGAAAGCCTGGGTGGTGGACCCCACCTTGCATTACTCATCGTGATGTTAGTCATGTTCTTGCTCGGCTTTATTTTAGATTTCATTGAAATCACGTTTGTCGTGGTTCCAATTGTTGCTCCCATTTTGCTGTCGATGGGGTTTGATCCTATTTGGCTGGGCGTGATGATCGCTGTGAATCTACAGACATCCTTCCTGACACCGCCCTTTGGCTTTGCGCTCTTTTATTTGCGCGGTGTTGCCGATGAGTCAGTGGCAACGAGTGACATATACCGTGGCGTAATCCCGTTCGTGCTGATCCAGCTCGCGTTACTAGCCGCGCTCTGGCTTCTCCCAGATATCGTCACCTGGCTACCAAGTACGATGGGGCGCTGATCTAAGACGTTGAATCAGCTGTAAATGTGACATGAGAGATAACGACACGAACCCCATTTTTCGGAGAGACTAATGAATCGCATTGATGAAAACCCAAGGCCTCAGGGTGAACTCGCGCTTCAAACCGTTGCTATGCCCGCAGATACAAATGCCAACGGGGACATCTTTGGCGGCTGGTTGCTTTCTCAAATGGACATTGCCGGCGGTGTTGCAGCAGCAGAAGTCGCGCGGGGTCGCGTTGCAACAGTGGCAGTGCAAGGCATGTCGTTTCTGACCCCGGTTCATGTCGGTGCTGTCGTCAGCTGTTACTGCGATATCTTAGATATCGGGCGGAGCTCCGTGCGTGTGCTGATCGAAGTGTGGATCAACTCACAGCACGACGGGGAGCCCATCAAAGTGACCGAAGGTGAATTTATTTACGTCGCTATTGATAACGCAAAGCGGACCCGAACTATTGGTCAGTAAACGTGATGGGCGGTAGCACGCGGTCTCTTGCGTTCAAGTAAGCGCGCTCTGAGATTTCGTGGTACGTGCGCACTCCGTCGAGAAAATCTTCGTAGGACGCGGAAATCTTCGCCGCCATTGGGTCGCCTTCTTTAAGCTTATCGAGAGCAATCACTGCATTACTGTGCAAGATATCCATGACATCGTCGGGCAGCGGGCGAAGTTTTGTTTCGTATTCATCGAGCAGGGCAGTCAGGGATGAATTGTTCCTCGCGGTGAATTCATCCAGCATGTCCTGATTCGTCGCTCTGGCGGCGCCCTCAACGATGGCCTGTAAATCCATAGGTAAACGATCGAAGGCTTCTTGGTTTACAGTGAATTCGAGCATAGCACCGGGCTCATGCCAGCCGGGATAATAGTAGTACTCAGCAACTTCCATGAGACCTAAGGTGCGATCGTTATAGGGCCCAACCCATTCGACAGCATCAATAACACCCGTCTGCATTGAGGTGTAGATTTCACCCCCTGCCAGGCGCACCGAGGTGCCGCCAGACGCTGTAAAGACCTCGCCAGCAAGACCTGGAATACGCATTTTTAGACCTTTGAGGTCTTCGGCCGACTTGAGCTCTCGGTTAAACCAACCCGCCATCTGCACACCGGTAGACCCACCCGCAAACGGGCGCACACCAAAAGGCGCATAGAGCTCACGCCAAAGCTCGAGGCCGCCGCCATAATGTAGCCAGCCATTCATCTCCTGCGCAGTCATGCCAAAGGGAACGGCGGTATAGAACACCGACGATGGGATTTTCCCTTTCCAGTAATAAGAAGCGCCGTGTCCCATTTCAGCAACCCCCTGCGAGACCGCATCAAAGACTTCAAAAGGAGGCACAACCTCGCCAGCACCGTAAACACGAATACTTAGTCGACCATTACTCATTTCCTCGACGCGACGCGCAAAGTTCTCAGGTGCCGAACCCAAACCCGGCAAACCTTTGGGCCAGGTTGTCACTAACTTCCATTTAATCTGCTCCGCGCTCACTGCGGGTGAGCCATCTACTGCCACGGGATCTTTTTGTTGAGAATCAAGCGCCCACAGGCCCAAGGTGCCCACCCACAGAAGTAATAGACCGACGACGGCTATCGGTAAAACAGTTCTCTCTTTCATGAGCGCCTCACAGTGGTTGCAGATTCGCGTATTGCAGAACCAGCCATTTACTTCCCTCGGCGAAGTTTACCTCGATGCGCGCATTCGCACCGCGGCCTTCTATGTTCAGAACCATACCCTCACCAAACATAGGATGAAGAACATGCTGCCCCAAACGTAATCCTGAATCATTTGAACTCGCAACAGGTTGTTGGAGCCTGTCGACTAGAGGGCGCGTCAAACCGCCGTGGAGTCGGACCTCTTCAATTAAATCAGCCGGTATTTCTCTGACAAACCGAGAGGGCGTGTTGTAGGTCTCACTGCCGTGTAAACGTCGACTCTCAGCATACGTAATGAGTAGCTTTTGTTGCGCTCGTGTAATTCCAACATAAGCAAGCCGACGTTCTTCCTCAAGACGCCCAGGCTCTTCGACCGACATCCGGTGGGGGAAAAGGTTCTCTTCAAGCCCAGCGAGAATGACCAGTGGGAACTCAAGACCTTTTGCGGAGTGCAGTGTCATCATTTGCACGCTGTCTTCGTAGGGATCAGCTTGACTGTCGCCGGCGTCGAGGGCCGCACTATCCAAAAATTGCTGTACGGGAGAGAGCGTATCGTCCTCGGCCCTGAATGTTTTTGCAGCAGAAACCAGTTCCTCGAGGTTCTCAACACGCGCCTGACCGCGCTCGCCTTTCTCGGCTTTATGGAACTCAATAAGACCTGTTCGATGAATAATATGCTCAACCATTTCCTCGAGTGGAAGCTCCACCGTTTCACTGTCGAGCTCATTTATCAGTGCAGCGAAACCAGCCAGAGACGAGCGCGCTCTGGCAGCAAGCAAGCCTCGCTCTTGTACCAAGCCGATGGCCTGCCACATTGAAATACTATGCTCTCGCGCCACCGACCGAAGCTCGTCGATCGTTTTACTGCCAATACCACGCGTGGGTGTATTGATTACACGCTCGAGTGCTGGATCGTCGCCACGACCGATCATTAAACGCAGATAGGCAAGTGCATTCCGAATTTCAAGACGCTCATAAAAGCGCTGGCCGCCATAAATCCGGTAGGGAAGACCCACACGGATCAGCGCTTCTTCAATAACCCGTGACTGAGCATTTGAGCGATATAAAATAGCACTCGATCGGCGCGTATTACCCTCGTCAGTCCAAGACTGGATCTGCTCGACGATAAAGCGAGCCTCGTCCTGCTCATTAAATCCGGCGTAAAGCTTGATCGGCTCCCCATCGTCACCATCAGTCCAGAGATCCTTACCAAGGCGTCCTGAGTTGTGGCTGATAACGCCATTAGCAGCATCCAAAATAGTTTTGGTAGACCGATAATTCTGCTCGAGCCTCACGGTTTGAGTGTCTTTGAAATCCTGCGTAAACCGCTGGATATTCTCGATCTTTGCACCGCGCCAACCGTAGATCGACTGATCATCATCACCGACGGCAACGACTGGTATCGCCTCACCGGCCAGTACGCGAAGCCATGCATATTGAATCGAGTTCGTATCTTGAAACTCGTCCACTAGCAAAATATTGAAACGCTCTTGATAGTGTTTGAGTGTTTCAGGGGATCGTAACCAGAGTTCGTGCGCACGGAGCAAAAGCTCAGCGAAGTCGACCAAACCGCCACGCTGACAGGCTTCTTCATAGGCTTCATAGATGCGCACCATCGTTCGGGTGTAAAGATCGCCCATGGGTGGATCGATGTGCTTTGCTCTCAACCCTTCATCTTTCTGACCATTGATAAACCACTGCGCTTGCTTGGGTGGCCACTTTGCATCGTCAAGACCGAGTTCTCGGCAGATGCGTTTTACCAATCGAAGCTGATCATCGCTATCAAGAATTTGGAAGTTTTGCGGTAAGCCGGCTTCTGACCAGTGCGTTTGAAGTAACCGGTGTGCTAGCCCGTGAAACGTGCCAATCCAGAGGCCGTGTGTCGGTCGTCCAAGCATCTCCTCAATGCGGCCTCGCATTTCCTTCGCCGCTTTATTGGTAAACGTCACCGCCATAACGGCATAGGGCGAGACGCCCTCAGCGCGAATGAGCCAAGCAATCCGATGAACCAAAACTCGGGTCTTACCCGAGCCTGCACCTGCAAGTACTAATTGGTTGCCGCGCTCCGCAGCAACCGCTGATCGTTGAGCTTCGTTTAAGCCATCGAGAATATCTGATACGTCCATCGCCACAGTGTACTAGAAACCAGGATTTACAACGTCATTCTGCACACCATCAAGCCACCTTTCTGCTACTCTTTGACTGGGTTTGAGAGGTCATAGCATGGACGACAAAGACGACGACAAAAAACGCGTACTTACGCCGCCCTCTGAGTGGGCCGACGGGATGAAACTAAAATCATCGGCTGAATCTGAGGAGATCGACGAGAGCACAGACTGGCTTGAGGACGACGACTTCGAAGTCCCTCCAGAATCCGAGCGCTCGAGTGGTGAGGAGCCTTCAGCGAGTAAGGAGCCCTCAGCGAGTAAGGAGCCCTCAGCAGATCCATCCTCTGATAAAGGGGCTACAATAAATGACGAAGCGTCAGCAAATGAACCCGAGCAATCAATACGCTCAGACGCTGATGCAATTCTTACCGACCACAGTGAAGCGCAAGCTCATAAGCCAAGCGGTTCAAAACTGCCCTGGGCCGTCGCAATCGCTGGGTTCGTCGTCGCAGGGGGCATGGGCGGCCTGTGGCTCGACGCACAGGAAACGGCAAAAACGGAGATCGCTGAGCTAAAAGACACCATTAGATCGATTAAACGCTCAGAAAAATCACAGTCGGATCAAGGCAGCAGCGTAATAGCTGACAACGAAACGCTTCAGCGACAAATCGCTAGACTACAAGAACAAAACAACCAGCTTGCTTACGAAAACGAGGCTTTAAAAAACCGCGAGGCGGAAAGAGCTCAGCGCGCCATAGAATCGTCGAGCAAAAAAGGAACAGAAGCACGTAAGCCAATGCCCGCCACAGTGTCCGGCGAGCAGCCCAACTCAGCAACGACCACTCCGCCACCCAATCAAACGGGAGGTTTATGGTTCGTCAATCTCGAAAGCCACAAGAGCCGCTCTGTTGCGGAAGAGCGCTTATCCTCGCTGCGTGAAAAAGTTTCCAGCGCCAATCTCTCTGTAGCCAGTGCCAAGGTGAACGGACAAACTTACTATCGAGTACGGGCCGCAGGTTACGCCTCCAAAGCAGACGCAACCGCTGCATCCAAGTGGCTCGCTGAAACGCTCGATGCTGGACCCTTTTGGCTGGGTAAAGACAGAGAAAACGTCAACCCGAAGCCCATGAAAAATGCCACCAAAGTCGATCAAGAACGTACTAACCCACCTGCCGGAGTATCGTTAAAGACAACCGCTAGAGACACTGCAGCGAAAAAACCTGTCAAGCTAAGGTCTTTACCTATGCGTGATAACTGGTTTGTTTTTGTTGATACCTACGATAGTGGTCAGCGTGCCGATGAAGTAATTTCAACACTCAACGATCAAGGGCTGGATGCAAAAGTCGCTGTTGAATCGCGCTCGGGTGAACTCTTTTACCGTGTTCAAATAGTTGGAATAGAGAGCGAAGCAACCGGTAATACCATTGTTGCTCAGCTTAAAGCCGATGAGTTCAAAAACGCGCGTTTGCGAAAAACAGTCAACTAAATACCGGTAATCCAGGGCTCCGGGAACCGATCGAGCATCATCTCGGTCTTTGCTGGCAACTCACCCACACCCAGCGAAATCCACATAATCAATAAAAACAGCGCAACGACAATGCCTTGGCGTTGCGCTTTTGAAATGCCAAGTCGCTGTACATAGTGCAAGATCGGGTCGGCAGCGACGCCACCTGCGACTACGGTGATTGCCCAGCCCAAATAAGGGTCACTTCCCCAAAAAGACTGCACGAAACCTGCGTATAGGAGTGGCAATGCCAAAAAAAGGTTCAACCATCGCCGCATTGAATGGACCTCCTGCTTCGCATCGTCCTTATGTTTTAAACCCAGACATCCTGAGGTGCAGTGAGCTCAGACTCCACATCGCCTGTGTTGACGACACCCACAGGTTCAACCAATAGCACTTTAGCTTCAGTAGTGGCATGTGGCCGGTGGCGCATACCCTTAGGAATGACTAACATCTCACCAGCACGCAAAACGACAGGGCCTGACTCGAGATCAATGCTGAGCTCACCCTCGAGCACAATAAACGTCTCATCTGTGTCGTCGTGCTGATGCCAAACAAACTCCCCTTCGAGTCGCGCGAGCTTGAACTGATAATTATTCATTTCGGCAATGACTTTAGGACGCCATTGTTCCTCGAATAGAGAGAACTTTTGATTGAAGTTGACCTTTGTTGGAGATGTTTTCAAAAGCGTGCCTCCGCAGTGTGATTTACTCTTACAGCCGAATTAATGCGCTCAACCAACAGGCGCCCATTCGCTCGACCTCAGAACATAAACCGCCTTCGTTGGCGATTCTGTGTGGCTATAGACGCCACCTAGCTTTTTCACGGCAGTTATTGAACGCATGTTATCTGGCCCTATATCGAAGCGTACCGAATCACACACTTGGAAAGCGCGCTGTAACATGGCGTCTTTGATCTCTCGATTTGAAGAGGTACCCCAATGTTTTCGGGCAAGAAATGTAAAGCCTATACGGACGCATCGATTGGTCTCGTCGTAACCGTAAAACCGTGTAGAACCAATAACCTCCTTCGTAGGCCGCTCACGAATAACAAAGCAACCAAGATCGTTAGCCAGCCCATTCGCGAAGAACACACTAAAAATATCCTTCTGCCAGCGGTTCGACTCGGGGTGTTGCTCCCAAATAAGCGGGTCAGATGCTACTGCGTACAGCGATTCAAAGTCAGATTCGGTAATGAGCTCTAACGCAAACTGCTGCGTATGAATGGGCCTTGCAAATTCATCAGTGCTGAAAGGCATAAGACCGCCATACAAACCATACAAAGGGCAAACTTTGGGTAATCGACCACACGATTATCGCTTCCTTCGAATCCAAGAACGCCGTCAGCCCTAACAGTGACAGGGGTGGAAATAGCGCAAGCTTTTTAAAAAATGGTTTAAAAAAATCCGCTAAATAACCATCAATATTAAATGCTTGCCGCTGCGCTTCGCTCATGGTGTTGTAACCTGCCAACAAATAACGCGCGGTGGCAGGCGTGATAACGAAGGCGACTGCTAAATACAAAAGCGATATGAAGCCTGTGCTAAGTAATAGCGTTATATCCATGGGAATAAATACGCCCTTTGCCGATAACCGAACGGCTCCAGCTCACCGCGTTTATGCGTCGTGAAGCTCCGAAATTAACAGCGCAGCTTCACGTCTAATCTCTGAAGAATCGGGGCCAATAAGCGTCAGATGGCCTAACTTCCTGCCTTTACGGATACCTTTTCCGTAGGTCTGTATCAACGTTCGAATAGGGCCTTGGGGCATTTTCGTGGGGAGGGCATCGTCCAGCAGATTCACCATTGACGCGGCCTCGGTGAATACTGGCGCTCTAACAGACTCGCCCATGACACACCCGACATGCTGTGTGAATTGGTCAGCGCCCACCGCACCGATCGTCCAATGGCCGGTATTGTGAACACGGGGTGCGATTTCATTAACGATCAACTCACCGTCAGTGAGGAAAAACTCGATCGCTAAAACACCCACGTAGTCCATCGCTTTCACGAGTCGATTAGCGTATTCAACGGCCAGCGCGGCCTTATTCTCGTCGATTCCCGAAGGTACAAAGCTCCCAATTAAAATACCGTCACGCATGACGTTCTCTGTCATTGGGTAACACGCGGTTTCACCATGAGCATCGCGACCAATAATAATGGCGTACTCGAGATCAATGGCGATTTCTGCCTCGGCAATAACGGGGTAAGCATCATCAGGAATCACATCGAGAGAATCACGACCAACGCGCCACTGCCCGCCACCGTCGTAACCGCCCAAGGTGCGCTTACATCGGGCATACGGGCCGGGCAACTTAGCCATCGCGCTTTCCAGCTGATCGCCGGAGGAAACTAACGACCAAGGTGAGGTAGGAATATCAAGCTGATCCAACATCGCTTTTTGTGTATCACGCTCGCGAAGTACCACAAGCGCCTCATAGTTAGGCGACAAACCCACCTCGGCCGCCCTGCGGAGCATGTCATCAGGCAGGCTTTCACGCTCAACGGTAATCGCATCACACTGATTTAAAAACTCATCGAGTTGATCCGGGTAGTAAATTGGACCGAGGCCTTTTACAACGGGCGTCTCATCTACGCACATGTAGGCCACAGTAAAGCCTAGGCGATTAGCTGCCTCTCCAAGCATCTGACTTAACTGACCACAGCCTATAATTCCGAGACGTTTTGACATGGCTCTCTCGCTCTTAGTCGAACGGATTGATAGGTACACCTGCAGATTGTGCATCGCGGTAACGATCTAACGCATCACGAATGGCGGTATCTTCATTAGCCAGCATAGCCGCAGCAAACAAGGCCGCATTAATAGCACCAGGAGTACCTACGGCGAAGGTAGCGACCGGGACGCCTTTAGGCATTTGCACAATTGACATGAGCGCATCAACACCTTGCAAAACAGTCGCATCGACAGGAACGCCGAGTACAGGAACCGGTGTCATTGCCGCAGCCATCCCAGGGAGGTGAGCGGCCCCACCAGCACCTGCAATGATCGCTTTCAATCCGCGGTCTCGTGCTGATCGCGCGTATTCGTAGAGTCGATCTGGCGTTCGGTGTGCAGAGACAACCTTTGCCTCGTAGGGCACACCCAGCTCGTCGAGCACTTTTGCTGCGTTTTCCATCACGCCCCAGTCGGAACGTGATCCCATAATAATACCGACAGCGTTAGCCATGAGCTTCCTCACTTGGCGCTGTAAATGTAATGCGCCAGAAAATGGAAACCGGCGAGTATACCTGAGAAAAATCGGCCTGTAGTGTCAAAACTTGTATCAAGAAACGTCTCTGGAAAGACGGCAACCGTCCGCTTCCGATATCAAGGCGGGCGTAACAGCGAGCGCCGACTAAAGCTTCTTAGCTAATTTTACATTCTGATGAGGGTCTTCAGGGTCAGACATCCCGCGCTTAACGCCTTCAAAATCACGAGGGTCCTTATTCTGGCTCATCTTCCACTTGCCCTGAATATCAGTAACGATAATTTCTAAACCCACAATTCCTTGCAGTTGAGCATCAACAAACTCCTCGGGTGCATCCGTCACTTGCCAAGGCTGTGTTCGGTCGCGCTAGAGCGTGTTGGTTGCATGACTGACTTGTCCATAAAGCCATTCAGAAGATTCGTGTAATACGGGCTTTCCCCGCACCTGCACCATCTCATAATTCCAGGTGGGTACCACGCGGTGATGTTCTTCTTTTGAAGGATACCAAGCGGGCGTGACGTAGTTATTCTCACCTTGAAAAACAACCAAGCATTCATCCACCGCACCCAGTTGCTGCCAGTGGGGGTTAGCTTTGGCCATGTGCGATCGCAAGATCACTTGCTCGCCATCATTGATAAAGAAAAAGGGAAGTGGGGACGCTATGGGAGCGGCATCCTTTGTCGGACCGCCGGGGGAGACAGCTCCTCTTGAAGCATCAAGGCCCGATGATATGACTAAGCCCAATGGATAGTCTCTTACTAAATCGGCGATCTTTTGAAGGTCGTCTTCCCTAAACAGTGTTGGTGTGTACACAGCGTCCTTGCTCTCGCACTCTGTTCTAACTGACCAGGCTAGTTCGGCTTCTTGTGAAACTTGCTGAGACTACCCAAAGCAACGGTGGCCAACACTGCCAAAATCGGTACACCACTTCGAGCATCGTCAACGATCGCTACCACCAATATGGCCGCTGCCCAAAAAATTGCCTGGCTAATCATCAATTTGTTCTTCATATGTATTTCCACGGTCTTAGGTTTACTCGCGGCTTTTAAATCACACTCAGTGATTAATCAGCCTTGTAAGTCTCATCTAAGACACCTTGCTGTGTTAGATTTTTAATCAGCTTTTCGGTTCGGAGAAACGCTAATAGCCCAAATACAAACCCCAGAATTCCGAATACTTCCATTAGCAGACCTCATATTTGATCGCTAGCTCTAAAAATGAGTCACTATGAACTCGCTTGAGCAAACATCGCGCATGTCAAACTTAAAGGGAGGGTTCTCGACTTAGTTATCCAGAGGTTGAGTAGATTTGTTGGGTGCCTTATTCCTCTTTGTAATCCTCTTCGAGAATTCCCTTTTGCTTCAAAGTTTCTGTTAATTTTTCAAGACGAACCAACGCCACGACACCAACCATTCCGAAGACAAAGCCGATCACCGCCAAACCTTCCATAATGCTTCTCCCTTAAAACACCATTTGAACCTACTCGACCGTAACCGACTTCGCTAAATTGCGAGGCTTATCGACATCCGTGCCTTTGGCAACAGCGACATGGTAGGACAATAACTGCAAAACGACGGTATAGATAATAGGACCTGCGAGTTCTGATACCGACGGCACGTCGATGACTGTCACACCGGGCCCAGTTTCATAAGCAACGGCTTGATCGGCAAACACAAACAACTGACCACCGCGTGCTCTTACTTCCTCAAGGTTTGACTTCAGCTTATCGAGCAAGTCGTCCTTGGGAGCCACAGCAACGACAGGCATCTTGTCATCAACCAGTGCCAACGGGCCGTGCTTCAATTCACCTGCGGGATAAGCTTCGGCGTGAATGTAAGAAATTTCTTTGAGTTTAAGTGCACCTTCCTTGGCAATAGGGTGATAGACGCCCCGACCAAGGAACAAGGCATGATCGCGTTGAATAAAGTGCGCTGCGAGCGTTTTTATCTTAGCGTCTTGTGCAATGGTCGCTTCAACGGCTGAGGGTATCTCGGCAATGGCCTGTTTGACTAAGGCTTCGTCGAGCATGTTCTTGGGTTGGCGACGAGCGATACAGGCCATCAGAACCATCAGCGCTGCCAACTGGGTGGTGAAGGCTTTTGTTGAGGCAACACCAATCTCTGGCCCCGCCTTGGTTAAGAAAACAAGATCGCTCGCGCGGACAATCGCACTGTGGTCAACATTGCAGATCGCGAGTTTAGCGAGCGCGTAGTCATCAGGTAGGTGCTTAATCGCCGCCAGCGTATCGGCTGTTTCCCCTGACTGCGAAATCGTCACAACCAACGTCCCGGGTAGTGCCACCGAACGCCGATACCGAAATTCTGACGCAACCTCTACCTGACAAGGCACACCTGCCAGTGCTTCTAGCCAATGACGTGCAACTAATCCCGCATGATAGCTGGTGCCACAGGCAATAATTTGTACCGCTTGCACCTGCTCAAATATTGCCGCTGCGTTATCACCAAAGAGGCTGTCGTCGAGTGATTCAAAGGTCAGCGTCTCTCGCAGTCGATCGGGTTGTTCGTAAATCTCTTTGAGCATGTAGTGCTCAAACTCACCGCGATCAGCCTGACCATCACTTCCCGTAAGGCGTGTTTTTGAGCGCTCGATCGGTTCACCGAGCGCATTGAAGATTTCGAACCCTGCGGGCTTTAAAACCGCTAAGTCGCCGTCTTCTAAGTAAACAAAGGTGTCTGTTACCTGGCGAAGGGCGAGCGTATCTGATCCGGCAAAGGTTTCGCCGATGCCAACACCTAATACAAGTGGACTGCCCTCTCTAGCAACAACCACTTGGTCTTCGTGCTTGGTGTCTACAACAGCAATCGCGTAGGCGCCCTCCAATTGACCAATAGTCTCTCGGACGGCCTCAAACAGCGAGACGCCAGAAATCAGCGCCTTATGAACGAGGTGAACGATGACCTCCGTGTCAGTCTGCGAGCGAAACTCAACACCTTCAGCAATCAGCGCCTCGCGAAGTTCTGCGTGGTTTTCAATGATACCGTTGTGAACGAGCGCGACGCGATCACCTGCAAGGTGCGGGTGAGCGTTCGCGGAATTGGGCTCGCCGTGCGTGGCCCAACGCGTGTGCGCGACGCCGCGGCAGCCAACGATAGGATTCAGCGCGTTTGCGTCTTCGAGTGCCTGTACCTTCCCGGAGTACTTGTGAAGCTGAAGCGTGGAATCGTTATCTATAAGCGACATACCGGCAGAGTCGTAGCCACGGTATTCGAGTCGTCTAAGGCCCTCGAGCAAAATTTCCGACACTTCCCGTCTCGCAGCCGCTGCCACTATGCCGCACATATCAAACCTCGTTGTTCGTCAGTCAATCTTTATTGCGCTTTGTTGGGCGTTTCCACCCTTGAATATTGCGTTGCTTGGCGCGTCCGACCGCAAGTTCTGACTCCCCGACTTTTGACGTTACTGTCGAGCCCGCAGCGACAAAACCGTTATCATCAATATTGAGTGGCGCCACCAAGGTACTGTTGGAGCCAATAAACACGTTTTCGCCCAACTCGGTGCGGTGCTTGTTCACGCCATCGTAATTACAGGTGATCGTACCAGCCCCTATATTGGAACACGTTTGTCGGTGGTTCGGCAGTAAAATGGCGGCTGATTTTCACAAAAGAAAATAAGTTCAATATTAAGGACTGTAGGCTAGACATTTAAGGTAAACTAAATATAAACATTTGAAGTCTGCAAGACAATTGGGACCTGCTCAACCCCACGACTGTGGCTCAACACGTAGCGCATCCGCTCGTCGTCGGGAAGGTGATAGGTTCGAATCTCGGTCCGACACCGCGTCATAACTAAAGACGTTAAAAATTGTTCCCACTGCTACTATGTCAGATGCGCGACGTAAATAGTTAGAGTCGAGTGGGGGGGATGCCTTTGCCCAAAACAGGCGCAACTAGCTACCATGCACAGTTGGGACTTCTCAGACAAATGTCGTGCATCTCAGAAAGTTGGATGTCTGATGGGTGAATGGACGCTTTACACCGCAATCATAAGTATTGTATGTATGT